>JACCDY010298794.1_pt1 | contig 107790 bp, 80 predicted proteins | sample 7446391 | NCBI WGS metagenome assembly JACCDY01 (sample SAMN15323451, study PRJNA562643) | freshwater metagenome | isolation source: river surface water | place: USA:Blue River Watershed | collected 2017-08-18 | reverse complement strand
TTCTCGGCCTGAAATGGGAGATATGGTTTTTCCAACTCTAGAATACAACAGTTTCAGATAATCATAAATTTCTGTTGAAGTAGCCACAGTGCTTCTAGGGTTGTGAGTATTCACTTTTTGCTCAATGGCAATTGCAGGACATAATCCTTCAATGAAATCTACGGCAGGTTTCTTCATTCGACCCATGAACTGGCGAGCATAGGCACTTAAAGATTCAACATATCGTCTTTGTCCTTCAGCAAAAAGAGTATCAAATACGAGGCTTGATTTACCTGAGCCCGAGACACCGGTAACTACAGTGAAGGAATTTTGTTGGAATTCTACGTCAATGCCTTGAAGGTTGTGTTGACGTGCGTTTTTTATGGAAATTTTTGTTGTATCAATACTCATCGAATAGTATCCTTTGTAATAGAAGCGCCTGCACATATTCCAATCCCACCTTGCATATTCGTAAATATTGGAGATGGATCGGAAAATGGTCCACCTTGTGTTTTATAATCACCGACTGATTTCATGAATTTATAATAATCTGAGCTCAGACTTTTAACCACTACTAAAAATTTATAGGGAAATCCCGATGAATATCCATAGGGTGTTGAGAACTTGAGCAATTTGGTTTGGCCATTAAATTCAACATCCTGTAATATTAGTGCACCATCTGAGTTTGTAACTGGATTTTCAGCAATTTCAGGATTTTCAGGAAAAACGGGCATTAGGATCCATTCGTTGAGTAATGCTTGGTACCTAAAAATACCGATTTCATAAAAATTCAATTCATTACCAGGGTCATTGATATTAAAACTTATGGTACCAGTGTAAAATCCAAGGGAATCTTTATTTGTTGAGTCTTTCCATATGGCTTTACCTGCAACAAAAGAACGGGGAATTTCAAATTGCCCATATACCATTGGAAAATCACTAAGTTCAACAGACAAAGAATATTTATTACCTAACTTAGGTTTATAATTGGTATTGTAAGATCCACCGTTTAAAAAGGAATAACTGAGAATTTCCTCTTTAGAAGTTGATTGGTCGAGAATTTTGACAATCGCATTTTCAATGGGATCTGCTCCAACGGTATCGTTAATCGCCAATGATTTTGCTACTTTCACTTGAATCACATTATCATTATCTGCAAAGGCATAGACAACCAATCGCTTTTTGAATTCAACTCCATCGGTTGGCAGATCTTTATCGCACGATGCGAAAGCAAATAATGCTAAAAACCAATAAAAAGCTGGTAAATTATTTGAGTATTTCATTAAAATTCAATTCTATAAAAAGCCGACGGCATAAATGGAAAATAACCCGTACCGATAAGCTTTATTTCGCTTGGCATTGTGTTTGTATCTTGAAATCTCGCCACCATAACATTGTTCTTTCCTAGAACGTTGTAAATATTTACACCGTAAAATTCTCTGTAGTCAAATCTATTCGATGAGTTAATTTCCTTCGTGAAACCGACGTCTAATCTCTGATAATCGGGCAATCTGTAATTGTTTTTGTAGCTATAGTCATAAACTAGTTTTCCATCGGGAGTAAAGAATTTAGCAGTAGGAACAGTAACAGGATTCCCCGACATATACACAAAATTGCAATGGAAACTTAACTCTTCTGTTTGTTGATAAACCAATTGAACAGCAACTTTGTGAGTTCTGTCCCATCTAAAATAGAATTCATCACCATAGTTTAAATCTTCAAAAAGACGAGTAGTAGAACTTAATGTGTATGACACTATAGAATTTAACATTCCAGATCTTTTGGTAAGAAGAAATTCCAATCCTTGTGAGTTTCCGGTACCCTGAATCACGCTTTTCTCCCAATAGGCTAATGACAATTTTTCATCTCTAGACGGAAGAACATCGGTAATACCCGATAAATATTTATAATAGCCTTCAATGGAAAGTTCCCAACCTTCTTTCAATGGCTGTATAAAGGCTGCAGAAACCTGTGTGGTTTGTTGTGGTTTTAACATACCTGTTGTGGGAAACCATACATCCTGAGGTAGAATTCCTGTAACATTGGATAACTGATGAATGCCTTGGTTGTTCATTCCAAAGCCCAATTGAATTCTCTTTTTACCTTCCAACATTTGATTGATGGTCAAACGCGGTTCAAAACGTAGAAATGTTTTTTCAGCCGAAAAATAGGTCCATATCCTACCGCCTAAATTCAAGCTTAAATAAGGATTGGGATGAAACTCCAATTCGGCGTAATTAGAGAATTCCGAAACCAAGTTGGTATTCCATGTTCCGTATAACGTATCGGTTTGAACTGTGTTGTTGGTTTTAAGGAATACATCCAGTTCGCCGGGTTTCATGTGATGGGTTACCCAATGCGTTCCATATTTTAGACTTGATTTTGGTCCTATCAAATAATCAAAATCAACATTTAAAGAAATATCGGTAATAGCATTCCTCATGTGCTCAAAGCCTTCATTCGTTTCTACTCCATTGTTTGAAGTGAATCTTGAATTCGCATCGAGCATGTTTTTATAAGAATATCGAGAAAGCCCCAATTGAGCGTGCATAAAATGATCTTTGGAAAGTTTTTGGGATAATGAAAAGCCAGATAATGTATTCTGCCAAGTCCAAGTCCAACCAAATTCTATGTCTGCTGATCTTCCTAAAGAATCTGTTATTACGTCTCCAAATTTTAAACCGTATTTGTCTCTTCCGTTATAGGCCCAAAAGCTCCAATGTCTGTTTCTTGATTCCTTAAAATCTAACTTAAAGTTAAAATCGTGAACATTTCCAATGAGTGAATTTGAAGCATCGGGAGCAAGCGATTGAATCAATAAATCTAAGTAACTACGTCGGTAAGCTAAAGAAGTAGTCCATTTTCCAGCTTTGTCTAATGGACCATCAACAGCAAAATTCATTGTAGCTAAATCTATGTTTACATTCCCTTTCCAATGCTCTGCATTTCCTCCTGTAGTTATAACATCTAATACCCCTCCCCCGGCTCTATTGCCATATCTGGCCGGCGCAATACCTCTATACAATTCGGTACTTTTTAAGATTTCAGGGTTGTAATTGCTCAAAAGTCCCCAAATGTGTCCGTTTCCATAAACCGGTAAACCGTTCATCAACATGAGATTTTGATCAGCATTACTGCCTCGAACAAATGATGAAGATAATCCTTCAAAGCCACCGCTCACTCCAGGCAAAAATTGGAGCAATTTGATAGGATCACTGATACTAAGAATGGTTTTGTATTGAAGGATTTGTCGTTTTAGGAGTTTATAATGCGAAATATCACTGGTATGTAAATTTACAATTTGATTGGTACTGTCTTGTTCGTCAAAATAGACAGGCTCAAGAAAGATATTTTTCTCAGATTCCCCATAAACATCAATTTCAATGATCATTGGACGATATCCAGGAGCAGCAATGATAAACCTTTGATCACCATTTCCGGACCGAATCTGAAAAAAACCTGACAAATTCGATTTTGAATATTGATTATTTCCACTGTTGACAATTACAGCGTTAGGAATCGTTTCTAAGGAGCGTTGATCGAACACCCAACCCTTTACAGAACTAGTTTGCGAAAAGCACAAATTAGAAATAAAAAGGGCGGCAATCAAACCTACTATTTTCATTGTTCAAATATAATTGCTAACGAATGATTTAGCGTTCTTGAAATTGGTTTTTTTCGACGAAAACCTCATGGCTTTGAGCATCCAAACCCGTTTCGAGAATATGCATTTTTTTTATCGAAACTGAGATGGTTTGTAGATTCAAGTGGCCGTAAAGTGATGAAAGTTGTTCAATCAATTTTTCGCAGAAGGTTTCTAAAAGTTTAAAAGATGTTTGTGCTAATATTTTTATTGTCTCCCCTATCTTTTGATAATCAATGGTCTTATTGAGGTCATCATTAATATTTTGTGATTCATATTTCACTTTTACAGTGATAAAGACATCGGTTTTCAGGGATATTTCTTCTGGATAATAACCAACGGGTATTCTAATTCGAAGGTCATTTACACTCACAAGGATTAACATATTGTTTATTTAAAATTAGACTTAGTGCGTTTATAGAATCTTACTTTTGCGTAGATTGCATTATGAGCATTTCAAATTTAGATGAACTTTACGAATCCAACAGAGGAAAAGACAAATTTATCGCCCCTGATTTTTACGGCGTAGATGATTTACTCTCTGATGAACAAAAGTTGATAAGAGATTCTGTTAGAGATTGGGTCAAGAAAAATGTGTCTCCAATTATAGAACATTATGCTCAACTGTCAGAATTCCCTCAGTTTTTAGTAAAAGGTTTAGGCGAAATTGGTGCCTTCGGTCCACAACTTCCAACGGAATACGGTTGTGGTGGCATGGATTACACTACGTATGGTCTAATTATGCAAGAATTAGAGCGCTGTGATAGCGGTATCCGCAGCACTGCATCAGTGCAAGGCTCGTTGGTCATGTATCCCATATATAAGTTTGGATCAGAGGAGCAAAGACGAAAATACTTGCCCAAATTATCTTCGGGTGAATGGTTGGGAAGTTTTGGACTTACTGAGCCTGACCATGGATCTAATCCAGCAGGAATGACAACATCATTTACAGATGATGGCGATCATGTAATTTTAAATGGCGCAAAAATGTGGATTAGTAATTCTCCTTTTTGCGATGTAGCTGTAGTTTGGGCTAAAAATCCAGAAGGAAAAGTACAAGGATTGATTGTTGAAAGAGGTATGGAAGGATTTACAACCCCTACTACTCATAATAAATGGAGTTTGCGAGCCAGCGCAACCGGTGAATTGGTTTTCGATCATGTAAGAGTTCCTAAATCAAATATTTTACCTGGTGTTATTGGACTAAAAGGCCCTTTAACTTGCTTAAATTCTGCACGTTATGGCATAAGCTGGGGAGCCATTGGAGCGGCCATGGATTGTTATGATACCGCAAGAAGATATAGCTTAGAGCGACATCAGTTTGGAAAACCCATTGGATCTTTTCAACTTCAGCAAAAGAAATTGAGTGAAATGCTCACTGAAATTACCAAAGCACAATTAATTACATGGCGTCTTGGTCAATTGATGGATCATGGAAAGGCAACTCCGGCTCAAATATCCTTAGCAAAAAGAAATAATGTAGAAATGGCTTTGAATATTGCTCGTGAAAGCAGACAAATGTTAGGAGGTATGGGTATCACGGGTGAATATCCCATAATGAGACACATGATGAACCTTGAGTCTGTAATTACCTATGAGGGAACTCATGACATTCATTTATTGATTTTAGGAATGGAAATCACAGGAATCAATGCATTTGAATAATTTATTTAAATAACGATATATAATAATTTGATATTAAAAGAGATGTACAAAATTAAATTTGGAACTGACGGCTGGAGAGAAATCATTGCAGACGAGTTTAATACTGCTAATGTAAGAAGAGTAGCTTTTGCAACGGCTGAGTGGCTGAAGACGCAAAATTTACCGCAAAAAGTGGTTATAGGTCATGATTGTAGATTTGGCGGTGAAATGTTCGCAAAAGAAACGGCAACTGTTATTGCGGCCCACGGAATACAAGTAGTTATGTCGCAAGGATTTGTTTCTACTCCCATGATTTCTCTTGCAGCAAACACTCTGAATGCGGGCCTTGGAATCATCATCACCGCATCGCATAATCCGCCTAGCTACAATGGCTATAAAATCAAAGCACATTATGGCGGACCAGCGACTCCAGATACTGTTTCAGAGGTTGAAAATCTCATTCCCGATTTGGAAATCATTCAAAGTCGTAGTTTTGATGAGTTGATTGAGGCTGGATTAATCACATTTGGAGCATTTGAAGATATGTATTTAGAGCATTGTCAGAAAAATTTTGACATGGACGCTTTAGATTCTATTTCTACGGGACTGGTTTATGATGCGATGTATGGTGCAGGGCAGCGATTGGTGAAAAGATTGTTACCAAAAGCCACCATTTTGCATGGAGATTACAATCCTGGCTTTGAAGGAAGAGCTCCAGAACCTATTCTTAAAAATCTTCCTGAGATCTCTGAAATGATTGCTGCTAATTCGCAATACAGTGTAGGATTAGCCACTGACGGAGACGCGGATAGAATTGGATTTTTTGATGAAAATGGAAAGTTTGTAGATTCTCATCACTTGATATTGTTGTTGATAGAGTACCTTACTGAATTCAAAGGTTTCAGCGGAAAAGTAGTTAAAAGCTTTTCTGTAAGTGATAAGGTTCAGAAGCTTTGTGAATTGAAAGGACTTGAGTCTATAACAACCAAAATTGGTTTTAAATACATTTGTGAGTACATGGTTACTGACGATGTTTTGATAGGTGCTGAAGAAAGCGGTGGAATAGCAATTAAAGGACATATACCTGAAAGAGACGGTGTTTGGATGGGATTGGTACTAATGGAATACATGGCAAAAACCGGAAAATCAGTATCTCAATTGATTCAAGACGTTTATAATAAAATAGGTTCATTTGCTGTTGAAAGATACGACCTTCATATAAACAATGAATTGAAGCTATCTATTATTGAAAACTGTAAATCAGGGTCTTATAAAAAATTTGGAACGTATAACGTTACAAAAATAGAAGATGTTGATGGGTTCAAGTTTCACCTTGATAATGGTTCTTGGGTGATGATTCGTCCATCTGGCACTGAACCTGTTCTAAGAGTATATTCGGAGTCTGATTCATCAGCTGCTGCATTTGCTATTCTGGATGCTACTAAAGCTGCAATCTTATAAACAATGACAGACAAGCCTATTCAAATCAATATTGACGAAATCATCAGGAGTAAAAATCCCAAACTCTTGAAACAAATACCTCGATTCATTTTGAATTGGTTTAAACGATTTATACATCAAGACTACATCAATGAAATTCTTCTGAAGGGTCATGGTACCGAGGGAAAGGAATTTGTTGATGTAGTTTTCAATGAATTAAAAATTAACATCATTTGTCATGGATTAGAGCACATACCTCACGACGGTGGTTGTGTTTTAGCAGCAAATCACCCTCTGGGTGGAATTGATGGAATGGCATTATTAAAAGGCTCATCTGAAGTTCGAAATGACTTAATTTTTCTAGCCAACGATATTTTAATGAATATCAAACCATTGAGTCCGTATTTTATTGCTGTAAACAAAGTAGGAAAGTCAGACCGCAACAACTTAGCTCAGATTACACAAGCTTATTCATCGGGGAAATGTGTTCTTATTTTTCCATCGGGATATGTTTCTCGAAAAATTAACGGACAAATTACCGATTTAGATTGGCAAAAAAGTGTGGTGGTGAAATGTAGACAGAACAATCTTCCTTTGGTGCCTGTATTTATTGATGGACGAAACACTGAAAGGTTTTATCGCATTTCATCGATAAGAAAATTCTTTGGTATCAAAGTCAATTTCGAGATGTTTACTTTGCCAGATGAAATGTTTAAAGCAAGAGGGAAAGACATTCACATTTATTTCGGCAAACCCATTACCCCTGATAAATTAGCTCAAGGAAATCCTTTTGAAATTGCTCAAAAAATTAAAAAAATGGTCTACGCACTCAAAGGGAATTTATTAACGGAATATTAAATCTTTCCCTTATTTTGCGTCTTATATGACACCTATCGTTGACAGGGTAAATAGAGAATTACTGACAAAAGAACTGACTTCGGAAATTTTTGTTCGCAACACCAACAAAGCCAATAATCAAATTTATATTTTTAACGGAAACCATAAACCTCACCTCTTACGTGAAATTGGGAGACTAAGAGAATGGTCATTTAGAGAAGCAGGTGGTGGAACTGGTAAGGATTTAGATTTGGATGAATTTGATCTCGGTGATTATGCTTATAATCAATTGATCGTTTGGAATCCAGAAGATCAAGAAATTGTTGGAGGGTATAGATTCGCATTCTGCAAAGACAATCAAGATTCAGAGGGTAAATATCATTTATCAACTACTGAAATATTGTTGTTTTCAGATGATTTGATTTCAAACTATTTTCCTAAGACCATTGAATTAGGTCGAAGTTTTGTTCAACCCAATTATCAACCTTCAAAAGACAGTAAAAAAGGAATTTTTTCCTTGGACAACCTTTGGGACGGACTTGGCGCTCTTGTTGTTGATCATCCTGATATGGAATATTTCTTTGGGAAGATTACCATGTATACAAATTTTAACAAACAAGCGCGTGATTTGATTTTAACTTTTATGTGGACCTTTTTCCCAGATACAGAAAAGTTAGTTAGTCCAGTTAGTCCTTTAGAATGGTCTTTTAATGAAGCTTTTTCAAATGAACTTAAAGGACTAGAATACAAACCAGCTTACAATTTATTGAGTCAAAATGTGAGGCAGTTGGGTGAACAAGTGCCACCCTTGTTTAATAGCTATATGAGTTTGAGTCCAACAATGAAAACCTTCGGTACGGCCATAAACGACCATTTTGGCGGTGTTGAAGAAACAGGCATTATGGTTAAGATTTCAGACATTTACGAAGAGAAGAAAAGTCGCCATGTTGAATCTTACCTTTTGACCAAATCAGAAAACTAGTCTATTATTGAACTAGAACACAAACAAGGTTGAACTTAACAACCCCTCTCCTGCTAGTTTTATGATATAAACTCCAGAGATGGGCAATTTGAAATCAGCAACGTTAATCTCTCTTGTTTGTCCAATGTTTTGTTGAAACAACAGTCTTCCTGATAAATCATAAATGGCCATATTTAGATTAAAATCTTCTGGAATTCCTTTAATTTTTAGTTGATTTTCATCTTTCAAGAACCAGGGCTTCATTAGATTTTGAGGTGCATGAATTTGCGTATTTGCAAAAATACTTGAAGCCATAAAAGCACTGTAAGCTTGAATTTTACCATATCCATAAATGTAATTTTCAATAGAACCAGTGAATTCATCTTTTTTTGCCGATGATTGAATCAACTCAATCATTTGGGAATAAGTTAAATTGCCGCGTGTGTGTTGTAACAATAAGGCCACAATTCCTGCGGCATGAGGAGCAGCCATTGAAGTTCCGCTGGCCATAGCATAATATACCTTATCTTGATTGAACGTATCAATATGTAAAACATATGGTAATAGCCATCCAGGCAATTGATCTTTATGATAACTTGAAGTTATATATTGCCCAGGGGCACTAATATTGGGCTTCATTCTTCCGTCAACAGTTGGCCCATTGCTACTAAATCCAGCAATTTGTCCTTCAGCAATTGCAGAATCTGACTTAAACTCACCAGCGGCATTAATCCAATTTACTCTGTTATTATATGCACCTACTGCTAAAATTGCTTTAGACGTACCTCCGTTTTCAATGACCGTATATTTCTCATCCCCCTCAATCCAATTAGTTGGTTTTAAACTTCTGATATAACTTCTAAAAGTACCTGATGTCCATTCGTAGGTTCTTCCTGAATTCCACCCATGCAAAACCCCAGTCCCTGAAAATGAAATTTTGATAAATCTTTTGTTGGAATTTGCTTCGGCCATCACCAATACATTCGATTTATTGTTGTTTACGTATTTTTTTTGAGATGAAACAACGACTTGTAAAGTATCATTTCCGTTGTGAAGCACTATTTTATTGTATGAATCACTGTTAAAATTGAAAAAGTCAGTGGTAATTAATTCGTTGTTTTGAGAATCAATTAGCGTTATTTTCATCTGAATGCTTGCATCTTTTTCTGACCAAAAATCACAATACACATTTTCTGTTTTATAATACTCCCTACTTCTATCCATTGCGAGAGTTTCAAGGGTGTCATTGTTCAAATCAAATTTAATGTGCATGTTCTCTCTTGCACTATTTCCGTTTGCACCTACCAATATTTTTCCTCTATTACTGTTTCTAAAGGTGTAATGTTTATTTAGCATAGATTCTAACGACAAATCAAACAAAGAAGTTCCGTCATGCGGACCCGTGTGCATGCCCCAACTTAAATTAGTAACAACCGGCTTATCAACGGAATCTGCATAGTTGAAAATGTATTGAAATCCATCGAGAATGGTCGAATTCGCAACAACTAGATCACCAAGTGCACTTCCGTTTAAAGTATCGTTTTTGTATTTAATCCCCACAAAAACAAGATCAGCATTGGGGGCCATGCCCGAAAATTTCAAGTCAGGACTTTTAAATCCGGAGCCAGCGGCAATTCCTGCCACATGCGTACCATGAGAACCGTCATAATCAACGGCCTTTAAAATGCTGTTTTGAGTTGAAAACAAAATGCCGTAATTGTTTGGTTTTGGGCCATCTTGATTCGGATAACCTTGATGCCAAAACCGTTTCACTCTATATTTCGATCCATTTTCATTGAAAAATGTGGGATGCGAAGTTTGAAAACCTATATCTACCACACCAACAATGACATCCTCACCTTTGATAGGTCCCGGATCTTGCAAATTATGAAGAAGATCAACTTGACTTTTAGATTTAGATTTATCATCAAGTGGTCGAGGTGAATTTAATCTAGACGCAACCTCCAGATGTACTAAATTTTCATCTAATAAAAATTGGTTCAATTCTGAAATATTTAAACGTGCAGTTATAATATATTGACCCTTGCTTATTGGGAATTCACTATCAAATTTTGAGGTTAAGAATTCCGCCTTATTTTTCCAATGTGCAAGGTCTAAATTCGACTGAAAAGTTATAAATATGCTATTTTCATCGTCAAAAAGAGATAAATTTTTATCTGATAAATACTTTAGTGCAACTTTAGCAGGGGCACTTACTTTTGGATTTATTGAAATATAGTCAACAGTAGTTGTTGCAGATTGTGCAAAAAGTGAGTTAGAAATATATCCGACGGCTACAAATAGGACATTACGAAGATTCATACTTCTACGAAAATACGTCAATACTGATATGTGATTCAATTTCTGACAATATCTTTGCATTTATGTCTATTTCACCTTGGTTAGAAAGAACCGAATTATTGGTAGGTACAGAAAAGTTAGAACGGCTAGTAAATGCAAATGTTTTAATAGTGGGCTTAGGCGGAGTTGGCAGTTTTGCTGCCGAGTTCATTTGCAGGGCCGGAGTAGGAAAAATGACCATTATAGATGGCGATACTGTTGATCCCACCAATAAGAACCGACAATTACCCGCATTAGACAGCACAGTTGGAATGTCTAAAGCTGAAATTATGCGTCAACGTATGTTAGACATAAATCCGAATTTGGATTTGACCGTGATTTCCAAGTTTCAAAGTCCTGATGACAATATTGAATTAATCAAATCAAATAAATTTGATTATGTGATGGACTGCATTGATTCAGTCTCTCCAAAAATTTACTTAATTAAGACATGTATGGATTTAGGGCAAAGAATGATCAGTTCAATGGGTGCTGGTGGCAAATTAGATGCCGCTGGTGTTATGGTAGCTGATTTTTCTAAAAGCTATAATTGTCCGTTTGCAAAAACCCTGCGTAAACGCCTAAAAAGACTGGGCATTCGGAAAGGTTTCAAAGTGGTTTTTAACAAAAGTGAACTGGTTCGCGAAAGCTTAAAATTAACAGACGGGAGCAACTATAAAAAGTCATTTTATGGAACCATAAGTTATATGCCAGCATTATTTGGCTTGAGACTTGCTTCAGAAGTAATTAACGATTTGATGATGGAAAATTCATAAAATCCCTTATTTTTGGAATCGATATGATGAAAAATATAGTATTCGCCGTAGCATTGGCAGCAACTGCATTTATTGCATCTTGTTCAGATGAGAGTAACAATCCAGATGATATTACTGGAAAAACAAGGCAAGAAGTATTTATGATGCGCACTTGGAAGAGTGTTTCATTCACGGATAGTTCTTCTGAGGGGATTATCGAAACCATGAATGCATGTGACAAAGATGACACATATACATTCACTTCTACTTCAAAATGCCTTTGGAAAGCGAATGGCAAATGTAATACTGAACCAGACCAAGACGAAATTAGTTGGTCTATGACTTCACCAGACGCTAAATACGTTAAGTTCTTGTACGACTATGATTGGTTCATTGAAAAAATGACAGGTACAGACATTGTTTTGAGATATTACTACCAAACACACCAAGGCGATATCAACACTTGGAAAGTTACATTGGTAAAAAACTAAAAGTTCTTTAAATCTAGATTTTTATCTAGTTTTTTGGCCGCTGAAAATTGATCTTCAGCGGCTTTTTTATTACCCATCATTTTGTAGGAACTCCCTTTCAATGCAAATGCCTTAGCAAAAGTTGGGGATTTGTCTAAAATCATATCGGCGTGTTTGATAGCATCTTGGTAATTTTCAAAGAAATGGTCAATCACACCCATGTTATATAACGCAAATAAGTGATCCGGATTCACTTTAATAGTTCGTTCATATAGTTTATAAGCGTCTGCATATTTCTCGTTTTTTTGGAGAATCAATGCTTTTGAATATAAAGCTTCAGCAGCGAACTCATCTATAGATAGAGCTTTATCGATATATATTTCAGCTAATTTGAGGTCTTTATTGTAAAGCAACAGGGCTTTTTGCATGGTAGCATCAAAGTTGTTGGGGTATTCATTCAATATAAAATCACACATTGCCTCGGCTTTAGCCGTATCTTTTTGTTCTTTGAGGGCAATCAATTTTAAAACCATTGATTTCTCCCTAAACTCAGGATTGTTTTCGATTTCCTTGTACCATTTATTGAAATTTTCGTATTGCTGTCGAGCTAAATTGAGTTTAGCAAGCAAGAACTTAGCCTCAGTATAGTCAGGTTTTAATTCAATGGCTTTTGAAAGGTGCAGGTTTGATTTTTCATAATCAGCAGAATCGATCTGCAAATAAGATTCACCCAATCGGAAATGATACAACGGATTTTCTGAATTTAGAAATGCTGCTGTTTGGAAGTCAATAATTGCCTTTTTATAATTCTGATCAAAGAAAAATGTATTACCTCTGAGGTAATATAGATTGTCGTCTTTTGGTGATTTATTGATTTTTAGTGATATCTCTCGAATATCTTCAGAAAAAGTGGTGTCATTTTCGGAAATAAATTGAGCACCGTCTGGAAGTTGATTGGTGCAATTAGAGAGAAGCGCAGCTAGAATAATAAATAGCGGTAGGCGCATGGTGCTCGGGACGGGAATCGAACCCGTACTCCCATTACTGGGAACAGGATTTTAAGTCCTGCGCGTCTACCTATTCCGCCACCCGAGCTAAGAGGATGCAAAAATACAAAGAAACTATTGATTAAGCAAATGATTTTAAGGAATCTTCAATAATTGAAAGAGCTTGATCTAATTGTTCATCGGAAATAACCAATGGAGGTGCAAATCTAATGATATGTTCATGAGTTTGCTTAGCCAATAGTCCATTATCTAACATTTTCAAACAGACATCATAGGCTTTGAACTCCTTGCCGTTGTGCGGGGTTATTTTGATTGCATTGAGCAAACCCTTTCCTCTTACAAACTCCACCATGGGCAGGTTTAAGTTGCGCAAATGGGTTCTGAATTTCTCACCCAATCTCTCAGCTCTTTCTGCTAAATTTTCTTCAATTACCACATTTATTGATGCCATTGCTACGGCGCAAGCAAGCGGATTTCCTCCAAAAGTAGAACCGTGCTGCCCTGGCTTCAGGGTATTCATTACTTCTTCAGAAGCTAGCACACAACTTACCGGAAAAACTCCTCCACCCAAGGCTTTTCCCAAAATAAGTAGGTCAGGTTTAACCTCTTCATGTTGGCAGCAATATAATTTTCCAGTTCGAGCAATACCTGTTTGCACTTCATCAGCAATAAATAGGACATTGTATCTTGTACACAGTTCACGGACGCCTTTCAAATAACCATGATCAGGAACAACGACACCAGCCTCACCTTGAATGGGTTCAACCATAAATGCGCATACATTAGGGTTTTTTAATTCCTCTTCAAGGGATGATAAATCGTTGTAAGGAATACTTTTAAAGTTGGGCACATAGGGTCCAAATCCTCCAAAGCTATCTGGGTCATCGCTTGAACTGATGGCGGCAACGGTACGTCCCCAGAAATTACCGTGTGCAAATATAGTTATTGCTTGATTTTCAGGAATACCTTTAACTTCATACCCCCATTTTCTCGACAGTTTAATGGCTGTCTCTCCCCCTTCCACGCCTGTATTCATGGGCAAAATGCGATCAAATCCAAATGTTTCGCACATGAATTTCTCGTATTCTCCAAGCAGGTTATTGTGAAATGCCCTGCTAGTTAGAGTTAGCTTCTGAGCTTGATTATTCAATGCCCCCACAATTTTTGGATGACAATGTCCTTGGTTTACGGCTGAATAAGCTGATAAAAAGTCAAAATACCTTCTACCCTCAACATCCCAAAGGAATACACCCTCACCTTTTTCCAAAACAACTGGCAACGGATGGTAATTATGTGCACCGTAACGATCTTCTAGCTCAATAAAATAACGGGAATTCATGTTTCAAAACTACAACAGTTTGGGTATATTTGACAAAGACAAATGCATACATACAAGAAATATAAGTGGTTGTTAATGGCATTTGTTTTCATGTCATTCAATTTAGCTCATTCAAAAAACAGGATAATTCTTTCAAAAGGCAGAATAGAATTCTTAGTTTTTGAAGCTGAAAATAACTATTTAAATAGTCATACTGATTTCAGAGACAGTTTATTTATCTGCGCCAATAGCGCATTGTTGGAATTAGAATCACACTTGTCGTATAAAATCAGCGAATCGGTACCGCTAGCGTTATTTAGTACATTAACAGATTTCCAAAATCACAAGAGATCTGTCAATTCAAGATATATCGGACTAATGTTGAGTGGTAATAATTTAGATATCAGATATCAAATACGTTACAATGTGGCATCTCACTTCATTGATGAATATTTAATGGGACTAACTGTCAGAGAAAGGTTGGAGAGAAACAGAGCTGACAGAATTCCCAATTGGCTAAAAACTGGATTTGTACAATATTTCGCTCAAGGAATTACATATAGAGATTTTGAATTATTTCGAAAATGGAGTCAAGAAGGTAAATTTCGAAACATTAATTTCATATCAAGCAGCGAGCAAGAAGTTTTCGGGTCGGTAATATGGTATTTATTCGAAAAAGAAAAAGGCAGGAACATCGATGGTGCATTTTGGATGCTCATCAGAAATGCAAATAGTTTTGAAAAATCGTTTTTGTATCATTTTGATACCAGATTTAATACCTGGCTCAAAAACAAAATCGATGAAATTCAGTTAAGAAATGAAAATTCCATTCAACCCGACTTTCAATTTCCATTGCCAAAGGGAAACTACACCAATTTCAAATTAGTACCTAATACCCATTCAGATACTCCCTCGTTTTATGGGGTGTTATCCAATCCTTTGAACTCACATATAATTCGCTCTAACAATAAGCATAGAAATTTCGAAATTTTAAAAACGGTTAATTCTATTGGTTTTAATAATCAACTTATATTCAATGTACCGAGTATTGAATTGACCATTGCAAAAAACAAAGCTCCATTTGCTATGATATGGTCTAATGAAGTATGGAGCATTGCCAATGATAGCCATATTTTCTATACTCCAACTGCTCAAAACGGAATCTGGAAAATAATCTATTCAAATGATAATGAATTTTTTTTAATGCATCAAGCTTATAACAATACAGCTATTTATTCATTAACTAAAACAAGCAAAAAAATACAATTGATTTATGAAATGCAAGGCGAAAAACTCCTTGGATGGGTTCAAGATGATTACGTTGATTCCACATTTTATTTAATGAGCATTAACAGTTCGTGGAATCAAAATCGAACACAATCTATTGCACAAAGAATTCATCGAAATAAAGCGATTGAATCAAGTATAATATGGTCAAGTAAATATGATCATTCGATTATTGAATTATCAGACTTCATACAAGAATCAGAATCCCATTTGAGCTTTGTAAAATCCCAAGAAACAAAATGTGAGATATCTCATCTTTTCAGAGATAATGATGGTCATTTCCTAAAAACATCGACCAAAACAAAGGGTGATTTTTATGGACAGATAATGGTAAGCAGAAAATCCAAAAGTCAGGCTGAGTACTATGCTAAAAACAAGTCTTTAATAATCAATATCAATTTCAACGATGAGCAGATATTAGATTCTGATACCATGGTTATTAGGAGTTATACTTTTGACAGTGCACAAATTGATACATCCCTAAAACATGAAAGGATTGAATACGAACATGGCACGTTATTCATGAGCGATTATGAAAAGGATAATTCATTGATTCTTTTAGATTTGACTCCAAAGGTAAACATAGAAATATGTAAATCAACAAATTATAGAAACTGGTTTTACGCAAAAAACTCTTCCTTTCAATTAACCAATAGGGATATTGATTTAGGATATTCAAGAAATATTCCTACAACAGAATTATACAATTCTCCATTAACATTATTTTACAGTGGCAATTTTTTCAATAATATTGGATCTGATGTTTTAGAACTTAATTTGTTCAGTAATTTTAATAGACGTCGAATAGGAATATCAGCTACCTATAGCATTACACAAAAAAAATGGGTACAAGATTTTAATGTTTCATATAGGCAAAGACAATTCAGTGGTTTTAATTCTATTAACCAGCGGGAACAGTCATTTCAAATTTCTCATAATCTAACTGTACAAAACAAAAAGAGTGCACTTTTACTACCTTTCTTGCGTAGCAAAGGACAATGGTTATCGGATATTCCTTTGAATTATCGTCCTGAAATTAGCAAAAGAGAAATAGGCAGATCTTTTTTAGTAGAAATGGAACTAGGTGTTTCAGTAAATTCTCAGAAATGGATGAAACAAATCCCTAATGTTCAATTAAATTTTGAGTTATCCTCTCAAAATGGACTATATAATGGAAAATACATTGCTGGTTTATTGCTAAAATCAGAATTGAAATTTAAAACTAGGCATTTAGAATTTTTCAATCGAATTAACGGTAAATATTCGTTCACCGATGTTAATCATTTGTTTCTTATTGGAGGAACAAAAGGTTGGATTCATTCAAATGCAAATACCAATAGCATTTCAAATGATCTAGATTATCGATACCAAGGATTGGTTTACACAGGCGGTTATGTTCGTGGTACTCAATTGGGTACTAGAATGGGAAACAGTTTTATTTCTTCACAATCAGAAATACATTACAAACCCCTGAAAATGATCAAATCTTATGTTTTAGGTTCTTCTTTTTGGAGACATTTCACAGTTTTTGGTTTCTTTGATTTTGCCACTGGTTTTGTTGGTGGCTCCACAGTTCACTACAACAATCCTTATAATACCTTGTTATTTGATTATCCTAATTATTTACTCAGTGCTGGCGCCAATAGAAATCCTTGGATATATTCTTACGGCTATGGAGCACAAATTCGTATTTTGGGGACTGATTTTAGAGTTGAATTTCCTCAATCGACAGTTGGCGATGAACGTTCAAAAAGGTCAATATTAGTATCTTTAGGAAAGAATTTTTAAATGGCTGTTTTAACTCCGTTCAGAAAGACGTAATTTTGTGGTTCAAAACCATTTTTCATGGGCCTTTTTAGTTTTTTAACACAAGAACTCGCAATTGATTTAGGAACCGCCAATACCTTAATCATTCATAAAGACAAAGTGGTAGTTGACGAACCGTCAATTATTGCATTAGAGCGCAACACAGGCAATGTAATTGCTATTGGTAGAGATGCTATGCTCATGTATGGTAAAGAAAACGAGGGCATTAGAACCATTCGTCCGTTAAAAGATGGAGTTATTGCAGATTTCCAAGCCGCAGAGCATATGATTCGTGGAATGATTAAAATGATGAATCAGCGTCAACAATGGATATCTCCACAGTTAAAAATGGTTATTTGTATCCCTTCTGGAATTACGGAAGTTGAAAAAAGAGCCGTTAAAGATAGCGCAGAGAGATCAGGTGCAAAAGAAGTTTATCTTATTCATGAGCCTATGGCTGCAGCCGTTGGAATTGGCATTGATGTTACCCTCCCTCAAGGAAATATGATTATTGATATTGGGGGTGGAACTACAGAAATTGCTATTATTGCTTTAGGTGGAATTGTTTGTGATGAGAGTATTCGCGTGGCTGGTGATGAATTCAATCTTGATATTGTTGAATATATGCGTCGCGAACACAATCTTTTGATTGGTGAACGTACAGCAGAGAAAATAAAAATCAATATTGGTAGTGCACTACAAGAGTTAGAAAATCCACCAGAAGACTATGCAGTATTTGGTAGAGATTTGATGACGGGTATCCCAAAAAGTATTCACGTTTCTTACAATGAAATTGCACGTGCACTGGATAAAAGCATCATGAAAGTGGAAGAAGCTATCATGCGCGCTCTTGAGCAGGCTCCACCAGAATTAAGTGCTGATATTTTGAGTAACGGGATATGGTTAACAGGTGGCGGTGCTTTGTTGAGAGGTTTAGATAAACGAATTTCAAATAAAACAAAATTAAAAGTAAACATTGCTGAAGACCCTTTGCGAGCAGTTGTAAGAGGCACCGGTACAGCATTGAAAAATATTGGTAAATTCAAGTTTTTGATGACTGCTTAAAGCACGTTAAGCTATGTGGGTAATTTATCAGTGGATTAAAAAAAATTCATATCCCCTATTAGCATTTTCGTTGTTTTTATTCAGTTTTAACCAGATACTTCAATACCAAATTTATCAGCATAGCTTTTATTTTAACTCGAGTATTTCATTCATTCGATCTATAGATGAATGGCGTTCAAACTTTACTTCCTTTGTTAATCTTAAAACCGAGAACGATAAGTTAAGAACCGAGAATTTATTTCTTAGAAATTCCATTGCCTATTCTGATTCATTGATTGGACTATATGATCAAATAAAAGGTGATACTACTTACCTAGATACTTTGACTTCAACTGATAAGATACGGAAAATATCATACGATTATATATCAGCTAAAGTTATAAGAAATTCAACCAATAGACCTGATAATTACTTTTACTTAGATAAGGGAAGCGTTCACGGCATAAAAGAGCAAATGGCAGTTGTGGGTCCTGAAGGAATTGTAGGAGTCATCATTCAAACCACTAAACATTATTCAGTTGGGATGTCGGTATTAAATTCCAAATTTGAAACTACTCCACTTCTCAAGCGATTAGGATTAAGAGAAGGAGTTTTAAAATGGAATGGATCTGATTCTCGTGTAATGTCTTTAGACGAAATTAGTAGAACTGAAAAAGTTAAAAGGGGTGATGTAGTATTGACCAGCAACTATTCTTCAATTTTTCCACCTTATCAACCCATTGGAAAGGTAAAAAAGGTCAACACCAACACCTCTTCTCAGTTTTTAGAAATTGAAATTGAACTTTCTACAAATTTCAATAAATTGAATACTGTTTACTGTGTGTCGACTCGATTCAAAAATGAAATGGATTCACTCGAGAATTCGCCATTAATTACGCCTGTATCGGGAAAAAATGATAAGAAGAAATAAATGATTGAAGCTTTCAAACATATATTTATTGCCATTATACTTGGATTACTCCAATCCTATTTAATTCAAGAGATTCCTATGGGTTTTTACTTGAAACCTATGCCTTACTTGATGTTGTTTTTTGTGCTTCCTTTAGATTTAAATCGGTATATAGTTCTTATTTCAGCGTTCATTTATGGAACTCTAATTGATTTATCTTCAGGGTCATTTGGAACACATTCAGCCTCTACTGTGGTCATGGTATTTGTTAAATACTACATAGATAAGGCTCTAATAGATTTTGATTCGCTTAAGCTTCAGGGAGAAAGTTATATTGGACTTGAATCAAAAGGTTGGTTGTTTTTTGTTTATTACTCATTAAGTTTGATTTTTATTCACCATTTTCTATTTTTTGGTTTAGACTTTTTTGAAATAAGTAGTTTTATAAGAATTACAACTACTGCATTGGTTAGTACAATAGGAACATTCTCATTAGTTTTGTTGTTTAAGTCTTTATTTAAAAAGTAATTAACAATGCAAGACGTCCATAAGAACAGAAGTAGTGTTTTTGTAATAGGACTCTCATTTATATTCCTATTGTTTCTTTATCGCATTGGAACCCTACAGTTGGTTGACGATAAATATGAGAAAAGAGCCATCAACAATGCTCTAAATAAAATCACTTTATATCCTGCAAGAAGCGTCATCTACGATAGATTTGGTAAAATTATTGCTAAAAATGCCGCCTCTTATGATTTATTTATTTTCCCCAAAGAAGAGAAATTAGAAAACCGTTTATTTATACAACAAATATTACAAATAGACAGTAATCAATACAATAAGCTTCTAACTGAGGCATGGATAAATTCCAAAAAACGTCAAAAAAACAACGCTTACAATCGCAGTGCCATTTTTTATTCCAATCTAAGTCAGCAACAGTATACCGCTCTCCGAGAGAACCTTTATAGATTATCGGGTTTTTACATTGAACCTAGAACAGATAGGGCCTATGAGATTTTTGGCGGTGCGCATGCGTTTGGCTATTTAGGTGAAGCTAGCGAGTTATTATTAAAAGAAGACCCTTATTACCAGCCTGGAGATTTGGTTGGCATTACCGGTATTGAACGCTATTATGAAGAATTCATGCGCGGTGCAAAAGGTATTAAAACCGTTTGGCAAGACAGGACATACAAACAACGGGGCGAAGTTCAAGACGAAGCATTTAATTATCCTGCAAAATCCGGCCCCGACTTTTATGCAACTATCGATATAGAATTGCAAAAATTTGCCGAAGAACTTTTCAATGGAAAACGAGGTTCTGTAGTTGCAATTGAACCTTCAACTGGAGAAGTGTTGGCTTTCTTGAATAAACCTGACTACAATCCCAATGATTTAGTGGGTCAAGATAGGGCTAAATCTTTCAGAAAAATGCTCATTGACCCTAAAAAACCGTTATATAATAGAGCAGTAAAAGGAGTATATCCTCCAGGAAGTACCGTTAAAACGGTTTTAGCTTTAATAGGATTGCAAGAAGGCATTATTCATCCTGGTTCCACAAAAGGTTGCGGCGGTGGTTATCGAATGGGAAACATAGTTGTTGGTTGTCATCCACACGGAGGACCTTTAGATGTTGTTGGTTCAATTCGGATCAGTTGTAATTCCTATTACTGCGGATTATTTAGAGAAATCATTGATCACCCCAAATATGGATCTACTCATAACGGATATAGAGTATTAGAAAAGTATTGGCGTTCATTTGGCTTAGGTGATCCTACAGGAATTGATTTATTAGGTGAATCATCAGGAAATGTTCCAACAGTTGAGAGATTAGCCAAACGTCATGGAAAAAAATGGAGGAGTTCCATGGTTATTTCATTGGGCATTGGACAGGGTGAGATTCTGCTTACTCCACTTCAACTTGCCAATGTTGCTGCAATTTTGGCAAACCGAGGTTATTACATTCCACCACACCTGTTGAAAAAGGTAAATGGCCTTAAGAATAATGGCCTCAAACAGGAATACAGAACCAAAAAAATCATACCTATTGATGCAAAACATTTTGAGACAGTTATTGAAGGCATGAGTCAAGTGATGAAGCCCGGTGGTACGGCGAATGGAACTGGAATTAATGGTATTGAAATCTGCGGCAAAACAGGAACAGCCCAAAATCCTCACGGGAAAGACCACTCTTTATTTATAGCCTTTGCTCCTCGAAACAATCCCAAAATTGCTATTGGAGTTATTGTAGAGAATGGTGGTTTTGGGGCTACTTATGCAGCTCCTATTGCAAACTTGATGATTGAAAAATACTTGATGAGAGATACTTCTTCGAGTAAACAATTCATGATTGATCGATTGAAAACAACCGTGTTAGAACCTCAATAGTTTAACAATGAAATATCAAAGCAGCTTTGAAAACAATAAAATGGATATCTGGGGAGTTTTCTTCTATATCCTCTTGGTTGCCATTGGATTCATTAATATTTTTTCGGTTACCTCCGACGTTAATCAAACATCTTTGGTGTTGTCTGATATTGCCTACAAGCAATTGTTTTTCATCGGTGGAGCCGTAGTCATTATTTTAACTTTATCGTTTGCAAATGTTGTACTGATAGATTACCTCTCCTATTATGTTTATGCGTTGGTGATTTTATTAAATATTGCAGTTTTATTCATAGGTAAAGAGGTTGGCGGGGCAAAATCATGGTTTGGATTTGGTGGATTTGGAATTCAACCTTCAGAATTTCTTAAACTAGCTACTTCCATGGCTTTGGCCAAGTTTTTAGGAGGATATGGAATGCGTTTTTCTGGGTGGAAAAATATCACATATTCGTTAGGTATTTTCTTATTTCCAGTTATTTTAATTTTACTACAGAATGATACGGGAAGTGCGTTGGTTTACTTTTCGTTTTTTTTGGTTTTATATCGTGAAGGAATGCCTGGATATATTATCATTCTGGCCTTTTGGATGGGATTATTAGCCATTTTGAGCATTGTATTTCAGGGGCTAGAAATATCTAGTTATTACCTTGTAGGTACCATTTTGGGTATTGGTTCAATTGCAGTTTATTTTGCCCGAAAATCAAGGCAATGGGTAATATTAATCTCGTTTATTGCAGTTTCTAGCGCTGTGTTTTCAACCCTTGTCGGAATCGTTTATGACAACGTATTTCAGTGGTATCAAAAAGATAGGATTGAAATTGTTTTAGGATTAAAAGAAGATAAACAAGGCATGGGATATAACCTTGATCAATCTAAAGTAGCCATTGGCGCAGGTCGTTTTATTGGAAGAGGATTTCAAAATGGCACTCAAACAAAAATGGGGTTTGTCCCTGAACAACATACCGATTTTATTTTCTGTACCATCGGCGAAGAATGGGGATTTGTTGGTGTAATTGTTTTCTTTTCAGCATTTTTGGGGTTGCTTTTGAGGCTAATTCAACTAGCAGAAAGACAATCAGATGCGTATGGAAGAATCTTAGGTTACAGTGTATGTTGCATTCTATTTTTTCACTGGTTTGTAAATATTGGAATGACAATTGGTTTAATTCCGGTAATTGGAATTCCGTTGCCTTTTGTTTCTGCCGGAGGAAGTTCTTTATGGGGGTTCACACTCCTACTATTTACTTTCTTGAGATACGATCAAGTACGACGAAATTAATCTTGTAATATTGTAAATATGAAATCCATAAAATGGTTTGTAATTTTGGGATTCATGATGTTGCACTCTTGCGGCAACAGTGATGAATCCATAAATTCAGAAGATGCATTATTTGAGCGAATTGATGCTGATGTATCAGGTGTAACATTCAAAAATATGGTACCTGAATCAGACTCCATGAATCAGTTCAATTATCATTATTTCTTCAACGGTGCTGGGGTTGGAATGGGCGATATTAACAACGATGGTTTAAATGATTTATACTTTGCTTCTAACTCCGGAAGTTCAAAATTATACCTGAATAAAGGAGATTTCAAATTTGAAGATATCACTGAAAGCGCTGGTGTAGGAACCAATCAGTGGATGACGGGTGTAAGTATGGTTGATGTTAACAATGATGGTTTACTCGATATTTATGTTTGCAGCAGCGGTCCTTCGAAAGATCCCAAGAAAAAAGCAAACAAACTATTCATAAATCTTGGAAACTTGAAATTCAAAGAAGCATCTCAAGAATGGGGCGTTGCTAATGAAGGTAATACTTCTTGTGCTACATTTTTTGACTTTGATAGAGATGGAGATTTAGACTTATATGTTGGAAATCACGCACAAAAATATTTTTCTGATATAAATGTCCCCTTCAAAAAAACCATGGAACTGAATGAGACTTCTCAACAGTTCTTCTACAGAAACGACGGAAATAAATTCACTGATATCACAACTTCGGCTGGAATGATGGCCGGTGGATATTGCTTAAGTGCTACAGCTGGCGATTTTAATTCAGATGGACTTATAGATCTCTATGTTTGCAACGACTATCACGTTCCAGACTTTTATTATATCAATCAAGGAGATGGCACTTTTAAAGACGAATGTTTTACTTCGTTCAAGCACATCTCTAATAATTCAATGGGGTCTGATGCAGCCGATGTTAATAATGATGGACTTTTGGATTTCATGTCATTGGATATGTTGCCTGAACTACCAGAGCGATTTATGACCATTATGGGTCCTCGAGATTACGAATACGTAACCATAAGTTACAGAAATAACTATGGCAGACAATACATGAAGAATGTACTCCAAATCAATCAGGGAAATAATAAATTTTCTGATTTAAGTTATTTGTATGGTGTGGCGAGAACGGATTGGAGCTGGTCTCCTTTGTTCTGTGATTTTAATGATGATGGTTTGCAAGATTTGTTTATTACCAATGGATATTACAGAGATGTTACTAATCTTGACTTTGTTCAATACCAAAATCGAAAAGAACAAACCAAAGGTGAAAAGGTAACCCATAAAGAAGTATTAGATCGCTTGCCAATTGAGAAGATTCAAAATTACTTTTATTTGAATACGGGTAAGGGTATGTTAAATATTGCTCAATCAGGAGGAACTCCCGAACTTTCTTTAAGCACCGGTTCTGCATATGGTGACTTAAACGGCGATGGTAGACCTGATTTAGTTGTTTGCAATCAAGATGAAGAGCCATTCATATACAAAAACAAAAACACAAAGAATGGTTTTCAAAATATTCAACTTTTCAGTTCTAAGAAAAAATCACCCATTGGATCAAAGGTTTATGTAAAAGGTAAAGATGATTTGAGGGTGTTTGAATATCAATCAACTAGAGGATATTTGAGTAGTTCTGACCCAGAAATACATATTGGTTTAGGGGATAAATCAGTTAAAGATTTTGAGTTTTATCTTGTTACTTCAGCGGGTAAAATGTCCAAAATCAAACCTCAAGATAACAATACATGGAAAATAGACATCGAGCTATCATCAGAGGAGTTTGAGCTCAATAAAATTTTTAATGTACAATCTTCGTTGATGAAATATGTCGGGAATTTAGGGAATTTTAAACATCAAGAACAAGAAACACCAGATTTCAAAAGAGAACCTATGCTACCCCACCGTTTTACTATGATGGGTCCAGGTATGGCCTCTGGTGATATTAATGGTGATCGATTGGATGACATTTTTGTGGGAAATGCCGCAGGAAGCTCAGGGTCAAGTTTGATGATTCAAGGTTCCAACGGTAAATTCTCGCCTTCATCTTCTCAACCTTGGAAATCTATCCAAGCTGATGTTACTGGTTGTTTGTTCTTCGACTTCGATGGCGATAAGGATTTAGACCTATATGTTGCAGTTGGAGGAAGTGAATTTGCTTGGCCTTCAAATAAATACAATCACAAACTATACGAGAACAACGGCAAAGGGAATTTCACTGATGTTAGTAATAAATTACCCTCTGTTATTGGCTCGAGTAGTTCTGTTGCAGCTGCAGATTATGATAACGATGGCGATTTAGACTTGTTTGTAGCCGGCAGAGTATTACCGGCTGTGTATCCTGTGTTGGAAATCAGAAGTTATCTTCTTAAAAATCAAGGGGGTAAGTTCATTGATGCCACACAAACTGACGCCCCAGATTTATATATGCCAGGAATGATCAATGAAGCAATTTTCACTGATTACAACAACGATAATCTACCAGATTTGATGTTAGTGGGTGAATACACGCCGGTGGTTTTCATGAAAAATTCAGGCGGAAAATTCATCAATGCAACCAAAGAAACAGGAACATTTGATTATTCTGGTTGGTTTAATAGTATTTGTCCGATAGATATAGATAATGACGGAGACTTAGACTATGTGGTTACCAATAAGGGTAACAACAGCTTTATCCAATCAAGGAAGAATGAACCCATTTCTATTTATTGGGCTGATGTAGATAAAAACAGTAGATTGGATTTCTTTTTGAGTTATCAAACTGGTGGAAAGGAGTATCCTCTTTATCAAATGGATGAAATGGCAATGGCATTCCCAAGTTTTTTGGGAAAAAAATTCCCCTCTTACAGTTCTTACACTGGTAAAACCATGGAAGAAATTTTTGGCGCAGAAAACTTGAGTCAAAACAAAATGTTTGCCAATACCTTTTCTCATTTATTGTTGGTTAATAACGGAGGAGTGTTTACCGTTAGTGATTTGCCATGGAACGCGCAAATTGGACCCATAACCGGTATTCTGGCGATTGATGTTGATGCGAATGGATTTGATGATTTAGTTTGTATTGGTAATAATAGTTATACCCGAGTAACCCATGGTCCAGATGATGCTCAAAATGGAATGATATTATTAAATTCATCAAATGGAATGACAGTAAGTGGTGGGGTTGGTAATGGATTTTATGTACCAGGAGATGGTCGCGGATTGGTATGGTATGAAAAAGCCAATCAAAAATTGGGTATTGCTGCTTCTCAAAACAATGACTTTGTTAAGTTGTTTGATCCAAATGCAGAAATGAAGTTTTTGAGAGCTCCCTCAAATGCTGTAAACGCGACTTTGATATTAAAAGATGGCACAAAGAAAAGTAGCTATATTGGACGTGGATCCGGATATTACTCGAGCAAGACACCTGGAATTGTGATCAACAAATTGGTAAAATCGGTAATTTGGACAGATAATAAAGGAAAAGATATCTCAAGTTCAAATAATTAAGCCAATTTCTTTTGAGATTTATTAAAATAACCTTATATTTGCACGAAATTTAATCGCCATGGGAGTTACAAGACTTAAAAGAAAAGAAGCAAAAAACCGTTCTAAATCGACTGTACGCGTAAAGAGCATTAAGCGTTTAAAAGATTTTGTACAGGTACAATCTCCATACAAAGGACAATCAGGAATCATTCTCGAAGACGAGAAGTAATCTTATAATCGTTTCAAATAATAAAAAGGCCGCTTTGAGCGGCCTTTTTTCGTTAAATTTGATTATGAAAATTTCTACCTCACTTAGGTTTTCGATTTTATTTGTAGGATTATTTGTTTCTTGTTCATCGGAAGTGGAAAGCAATCAAAAAGTCATTTTCAATAATGATATATTGAGCGAATGCAACCATGCCATACAAAATGCGGTAGTTTTAGATGGTGTAACACCTCCTGTTGCTAGTAGAAGATACTTCTACAGTTGTGTTGCTGCCTATGAAGCAATACAACCCTTTAATTCCAAATATCTTAGCACATCGAAGCAATTCAATGGATTTACAGACAAACCCATGGTGGACACAACCTTGGGGTATTGTTTAGATTTAGTTGCATTATCTGCTTACACAACCACTGCAAGACAACTAGTTTACAAAGAAGATTCAGTCAATCATTTTAGAGAAAGAAAACTAACCCATTACAAAAATATTCTTCATTCTAAAGTTTTTGAACGTTCCATAGCATGGGGAGATTCTATTGGAAATGCTATTTTCCGCTGGGCAAAAAAAGACACCTTTATGCAAATTAGAGGAACTGATTTCTATCTTGCCAAAAATGATCCACAACTATGGCAACCTACTCCCCTAGAGTTTATGCAGGCTGTTGAACCAAAATGGAAAAGAATTCGTCCCGCATTATTAGATTCATCGTCTCAGTTGAGAAATGTATTACCTCAACCAGAACCCTATATTAATAATAATGGTTCCAGCACCAACAAAAGATTCAATGCGTATATGAAAGAAGTGTACGAAGCAAGTAACAGTGCTGATAGCTTTAAATTGCTCACCGCAAAATACTGGGATGATAACCCCAATAGTACGTTCCACTATGGTCATGCAACTATTAAAGTACTAAAAGTTTCTCCCGCTGGACACTGGCTTTCCATGTTTTCAACAGTAGCTCGAAAACAGAAATATAGCTTATTTCAAAGTGCTGAAGGCATGTTGAGAATGTCAGCAGCCATGTTTGATGGATTTATTGCTGCATGGGACGCAAAATACCATTTTGAGTATGTTCGGCCGGTAACGGTAATTCGACGTCATATAGATTCATCATGGCTCCCTAGGATAGAGACCCCAGCATTTCCTGAATACCCTAGTGCACATAGCGTCATATCCAGTGCAGCTGCTACCGTACTAACCTCTATCTTTGGAGAATATCCATACACCGATTCGGCTGAAAATGAATTCGGTTTAGGAGTAAGAACCTTTAAAAACTTCAGAGAAGCTAGCGACCAAGCTTGCCAAAGTAGGCTTTTTGGTGGTATCCATTTTAAAGAAGGAATTGAAAACGGCAAACTTTTAGGGAATGCCATTGGAGAATATCAATTAAAGAAACTAAAAACACTCAGAAATTAAGCTCTGAGTGCTTTTAGTTGGATTTCAAAGTTGTTTATCTTCGATTGGGCATCGTCGTATTTTTGCTTTTCCCTTTCAATTACATCGGGTTTGGCATTTGCCATAAACTTCTCATTCAATAGTTTGGCGTCTATACTTTTTAGAAATCCTTTTAGGTAACCAATTTCCTTTTCAATTTTGGCGCATTCCTCTTCAATATTGATCTCCTGTTCAATTTCAATCCAAATTTCAGTTTGTTTCACCAACAACATGATGAAATTACCTTCATATCTATTTGAAGTCTGAAGCTGAATATTGGCCAATTTCTCAAGCATCGCACTAAAGGCATTGATGGATGGATCTGCATTCACCATCCAAGTTTTCAGTTCAATTTTGGGGGACAATTGTTTTTGTGCCCTTAAATTTCTCACTTCCGAAACTGCCTGAAGCACTAAATCTGAATCGAATTCTGTTGCACTATTTTGTGACTGTGGATATTCACTGATCACACAAGGCTTATCGAGTTTATCGCCCCATAACACATGGTAAATTTCTTCTGAAATAAAAGGCATAAAAGGATGAATGGCTTTCATCAGTTGAGAAAAGAAATGTTGTGTTTGAATTCTTGCAGGTTCTGAAATTTGCTCACCATATTTAGGTTTCACTCCTTCCAAATAAACCGAGCAAAAATCATCCCAGATGAGTTTATATAAATTCATCAAAGCATCAGACAATCGGAAAGCTTCAAAATGCTTTTCATTCTCTGTCAAGACTTGATTCACTCTATTTTCAAACCACTTAGCAGACTCCAATTCATATGGCCTTACACTAATATTTGCACCTGTCCATGAATTATACAATCTGAAAGCGTTCCAAATTTTATTGCAGAAGTTTCTACCCTGTTCAATTTGAGATTCGTCAAAAAGAATGTCATTTCCGGCTGGAGCACACAACAACATGCCCAATCTCACTGCATCAGCCCCAAAATCATCAATGAGTTTGAGAGCATCCGGACTATTGCCTAAACTTTTACTCATTTTTCTTCTAAGCTTATCTCTTAAAATACCCGTGAAATAAACATTTTTGAAAGGCTTTTCCTTGCGAAACTCGTAACCGGCCATAATCATCCTCGCTACCCAAAAGAACATGATATCTGGTCCTGTTACTAGATCATTTGTTGGGTAATAATAATCAACTTCTTCCTGAGATTCAAATCCATCGAAAACACTAATAGGCCAAAGCCAACTACTAAACCATGTATCTAAAACATCTTCATCTTGTTTTAAATCACTAATGGCTATAGTTTTCCCTTTTTTTGCAAATTCTTCAATGGCCTTTTCAATTGAATCAGCAACCACAAAATCTCCTTCTTGGTCATAGAATGCTGGAATTCTATGACCCCACCACAACTGACGTGAAATATTCCAATCTCGAATATTTTCCATCCAATGTTTATAGGTATTCTTTAATTTTTCTGGATGAAAATGAACTTCATCATTCATAACTGAAGATAAAACTTCTGGATTTTGATCCATGAATTTTTTCATGTCTAAGAACCACTGAGTACTTATTTTAGGCTCAACTACCGCATCTGTCCGCTCGCTAAATCCAACGTTATGAGTGTATTCTTCAACCTTGATGAGTAGCTCACTTTCATTCAAAGCCCCTACCCAATTCTTTCGAGCCTCGAAACGATCTTGGCCTACGAATAAGACACCGGCCTCAGAAATAGAACCATCATCATTAAGTGTATCAATGACGGGTAGTTTAAATTTCAACCCTATTTCATAATCGTGAATATCATGAGCTGGTGTAACTTTAAGAACACCAGTACCAAACTCCTTATCAATATAAGTATCTGAAATTATTTCAACCTCTCTATTAATCAGCGGAACACGAACTTTTTTACCAATCAATGCAGCATAACGCTCATCTTCCGGATGCACACAAACGGCAACATCACCGGCAATAGTTTCAGGACGAGCGGTAGCCACTTGCAAAAATCCATCAAAATCAACACCCTCGTATTTCACATAATAGAGAGAGTCTTGAACCTCTTTGAATTTTACTTCTTCGTCACTCAAAGTGGTTTTACCTTGAGGGTCCCAATTAACCATACGGGTACCTCTGTAAACCAAACCTTTTTTATAAAGGTCAATAAATACGAAAGATACTGCATCAGACAACTTTGGTTCCATCGTAAAACGGGTACGATCCCAATCGCAACTAGAACCCAGTCTTTTGAGTTGATCTAGAATTATTCCACCGTATTTTTCTTTCCAATCCCACGCATGTTTTAAAAACTCATCCCTTGTTAAGTCAGATTTTTTTATTCCTTGGGACTGCAAAAGTTGAACGACCTTAGCTTCGGTAGCGATGCTAGCATGGTCAGTGCCTGGCACCCAACAAGCATTAAATCCTTGCATTCTAGCACGTCTTATTAAGACGTCTTGAATAGTATTATTTAACATATGACCCATGTGCAACACTCCAGTAACATTGGGAGGAGGTATTACTATGGTATAAGGTACTCTATGATCAGGCTTGCTGGAAAAGTACTTATTTTCAAGCCAAAACTGGTACCATTTATTTTCAATTTCGGAGGGATTGTATTTTGCGGAAAGTTCCATTTTATTTGATGTGCGAAATTAATGAATCTATAATAAAAAAGGCCTCCTTGAGAAACAAGAAGGCCTTTAAATTTAATGTTTCTAATTATTATACCCCAGTATCGTGGTATACAGACTCTTCCAAGTAAGGGTGATTGATAGCAACCAATCCACGTTTTTGAAGATTATTCAAAATCCAGAATGCAAATAGACCAGCAAAAGTCAAGAACATTCCAACTTCCAGGAATCCTATGGTGATACCATTACCAAATACTCCTGGGAAAACCATGAACCATACATCAAAGTAGTGACCAATCACCAACATCACACCAATTACTGCTAAGATGTTGCTATTTCTCTTTGCTGATCTCATCAACAAGAACAAGAACGGCAAAGCAAAATTGATAAAGAAATTACCCAAGAACATCGCTTTATGGTTTTCAAAACGAGGTTGGTAGTACATCATTTCTTCAGGAATATGAGCGTACCAAATCAACAAATACTGAAACAACCAAATGTAGGCCCAGAAAACAGTGAAAGCGAACATAAACTTACCTAAATCGTGTTGGTGTTCTTTATTTACAAGACCTAAGTAACCTTGACTCTTTAAGTATAGAACAGTTACTGCAATCACAGAAATAGCAGAAACCCAACTTGTAGCAAAATTATAGATACCAAAAATGGTTGAGTACCAATGTGCATCAACACTCATAATAAATAACCAAGCTACGATGCTTATCGTAAATCCAAAAATCACCAAGAAAGTAGCAGACAAACGAATGCTTTTTCTAAAGTTAGTGGTATCACCCTTTGGTGCAGAATCTTCTGCAAGCGATAAAGCTCTCAATCTACTACCTAAAAACACCCAAATTGCTACTAGAATGGTAGGGAGAATGAACAACATTCCAGTGTTAAGGAATCCTGCTTTACCCGCTAAAATTCTATCGTAACCCGCATCATTAGGACCTAAATGTAAATGTTCGTAATGTGCCCAATGATAAAGATCATTTTTACCCATTGCAACAGCAATTAACAAGACTACAAATGGCACTGGGATGAAGGTAAAAATAGCTTCAGGTACTCTTTTAAGTGAGCTAGACCAACCAGCATTTGCAGCGTATTGGATTGCATACCAGAAAAGTCCGCATAAAGATACCATTGTAAAGAAATAGCCTGCAACCAAAAGGTTAGCCCAAATTCTTGTTGCCCAAGGCTTGTCTTGTGAGGTGTAAGTAACACGAGGACCAAAGTCTTCCGTTTCTACATTTCCATGTTCTTCATGCGCTGTTTCAGTTGCCGCAGCCTCATGTCCTTCATGAGCTTCATGTTTAGCTGGTTCAGCAGCGTGATCACCTTCATGTTTTTCTGCAGTAGAATGCGCATCGTGATGTCCAGATACAGCAACAAAACCATTTGTATTATGATCAATTGTAGCAATTCCAATTCCAGAAAGAACCAAACCAATAACCATAACAATTAATGTTAAGTTCTTTGCCTTCGCAGGCATAGAAAAGGTTTCTTGCTTAATTTCAATATGATGTCCGTGTCCCATAAAAATTCAAATTAGAATTACTTTGCTACTGCAGCAGAGTCCATTGTAGATGCATTTGAAGCAACCGCATTGGAATTACCACCTTGGCTTAATAGTTTAACATATTTAACAACTCTCCAACGATCAACGGGTTTTAAAACCGATGCGTGGCTACCCATATTGTTCTTTCCGTAGGTAAGAACGTGGTAGATTTGACCTTCAGGAAGGTTTTTGATATAATCGTCAGTATACCCTTTCCAAGCTGGTTTCAAAGTAGAAACCTTCTTGAATACGCCACCGTCATTGTTACCGGATGCACCGTGACAAGGAGAGCAATAGATTTCATACATATACTTTCCACGGGTGTCAATTTGATCGATACCAGCAGGAGTAACTACTTGCGTGGCAGCAGCTTCATAACCTTCACCTGTATTAGGTAGAGAATAATGAAAATCTGACTTACCCACAGCAACAGTACCTTCTACTGGAGTTCTCATACTCATACCGTGCGGATTAAGAGTAAATGAATCACCTTGATTGTAGGGTTCATAGCCTTTAGAATAATACATATCAGGAGCGTACTCCCAACCTGGGTCATTTCCGCGGCTTACGCAACCAGTGCCCAAAAAAACGAGAACAAGGGATGCAACAGCTAAATTTAATTTCTTTGTCATTTCAATCTCCTTAATTATTTACAAACTGCCTGAAACTCTTTAGTTTCAACAGCACCCTTTGACTTCATTAATTCAACAACTTCTGCTTCATTCATACCTTCAACAGTTTCAATGGCAACGACCAATCTGTCATCGGTTTGACGATCATCTAACAAATCGTTTTTCACAGCAAAAAGCATTCTATTTCTCCAAAAGAAAAAGAATCCCATTCCGTAAGCTGTGCACAATACTGTACCTTCAAACATTACAGGAATCCAAGAAGGAGTAAAACGAACTGGTTTATTACCTATGTTGATGGGCCAATCAATTACATACATGTACCAAATCATGGTAACCATAAGTATAAGACCAGTCAATCCACACAAGAACGCAACTCGTGCTAATTTACTTCTTTTAACACCAATGATACGATCAAGACCGTGCACTGGGTAAGGAGTGTAAATATCATGAATATGAATTCCCTTGTCAACCAATGCATGTGCTGCATCTACAAGAGCATCTTCATCTTCCCAAACCCCAACCAATATCTTGTTGCGGTTTCTAAGACTTAAGTTTTTATCTAAAATAGCCATGTTAGAATCTATTTAATTATTCGCGGTTTCTCAAAATGCTCTTAACCTCAGCCATGTTAATAACGGGCAAGAACTTAGCAAACAAGAAGAAACAAGTGAAGAAAATTCCAAATGTTCCCAAAAACAACCCAATTTCAGTCAAGGAACCTGCATACATTACCCAGCTACTAGGCAAGTAATCTCTATGCAAGGAAGTTACAATGATTACAAAACGCTCAAACCACATTCCCACGTTCACTACAATACTCATAATGAAAATGAACCAAGGTGTAGTTCTAGCCCATTTGAACCAAAATACCTGAGGCGCAATCAAGTTGCAACTCATCATACTCCAATAAGCCCACCAGTATGGTCCAAATGCACGATTCAAGAATGCATATTGCTCTTCTGGAACACCAGAATACCATGCAATAAAGAACTCTGTAATATAAGCAATACCCACCAATGTTCCAGTAACCATGATGATTTTAGTCATGGCTTCAAGGTGTCCAATGGTAATGTAATTCTCATAATTCATTACTTTACGAGCAACAACCAACAAAGTAGCCACCATACCAAATCCAGAAAAAATCGCACCCGCTACAAAGTATGGAGGGAAAATGGTAGTGTGCCAACCTGGTATTACTGAAGTTGCAAAGTCTGTTGATACAATGGTATGAACTGAAAGTACCAATGGAGTACTCAAACCTGCCAAGATCAATGAAACTAATTCATATCTAGCCCAAGTGCGAGTGCTACCAGTCCAACCCATAGCAAAGAAGTTATACCAATATTTAGCACCTTTGGTTTTTACCTTATCACGAATAGTGGCGATGTCAGGAATCAAACCAATGTACCAGAATAATAATGAAACAGAGAAATAGGTAGAAATCGCAAATACGTCCCACAACAACGGAGAATTGTAGTTAACCCACAACGAACCAAACGCATTGGGAAGCGGTAATGCCCAATAACCTACCCATACACGTCCCATGTGAAATACAGGGAACATAGCAGCACATATTACGGCAAAAATGGTCATTGCTTCGGCAGAACGGTTGATACTCATCCGCCATTTTTGACGGAATAATAACAATACCGCTGAAATCAATGTTCCTGCGTGACCAATACCCACCCAAAATACGAAGTTGGTGATATCCCAACCCCACATCACTGATTTATTGATATTCCAAACTCCAATACCTGTCCAAATGGTGTAGAACAAGCTGATTCCAAAAATCGCCAAAAACACAATAGACAATGTAAAACCTACTTTCCATGCACTTGATGGCTGATTTAAAATCGGACGGGAAATATCTCTGGTTACGTCAGCGGCGGTTTTGTCGCCGGTAACTAACCTTTCCCTGATTAATGAATCGTGTATCATTTTCTTAATTTGTGGGGTTAAATATTTTGAGTGTTACGAATTTTGGTCATGTACTTAACAGAAGACTGAATGTTCAACTGTTCCAACACACCAAAACCTCTTTCATTCTTATACAACTTGCTGATTTCACTGTTTTCATTGTGCAAATCACCAAATACAATTGCATTTGAAGGACAAGCACGTTGACAAGCAGTTTCAACTTTTACTTCTTGAGGAGATCCACCTTCGCGTTTAACTTTCAATTTTGCTTCTTGAATCTTTTGAACGCAGAAAGAACATTTCTCCATCACACCTCTTGTTCTAACGGTAACATCAGGATTGATAACCATTTTACCCAAAGGATTATTGAAATGGAAATCAAACTTATCGTTATCATTATAACGGAACCAGTTGAAACGACGTACCTTGTATGGACAGTTATTTCCACAATACTTAGTACCAATACAACGATTGTAGGTCATTTGGTTCAAACCCTCAGATGAGTGTGTAGTTGCCAATACTGGGCAAACAGTTTCACAAGGGGCTTGTGAACAGTGCTGACACATCATAGGTTGGTGTATCACCTGAACATTTTCCCAATGAGCATAAGTTTGTTCGCCTTTAGAAACACCGTCTAATTCAGTTACCTTATCTTCTTCGGTTACATAAGCTGCACCGTTGAACATTTCCTTTTGAGTATTTGCGAATGAATAGTATCTATCAATACGTATCCAGTGCATTTCACGACGAAGTCTAATTTCATCACGTCCAACTACAGGAACGTTATTCTCAATAGAACAACTTACTACACAAGATCCACAACCTGTACATGCATTTAAGTCAATCGCCATACCCCAAAGGTGATTCGGTGAACCATCTTTACGGTATTCAGCTTTTTCCCAAATGGTGTAGATATGTGTTGCTGCTTTATCGTTTCCTGCTTTTGGATTCTTTTGGAATTCAGCAAACGTAGATTCTTTAACGATGTCACGTCCTTCAATACTATGGTGAGTTTGAGTTTGTGCCAATGCGTATGTATCATCACCCTTGGTAATGGTAATATTATTGATCACCATTGAGCGTGTAGCCGACATGAATTTGTAAGCATTTACACCTACAGGAGCAAATCCTTTTTCAATTGAACCACCTACTTTTCCAGCGTGTGTATGTCCGAAACCGACAGCCAATCCAACAGTATTGTTTGACTGACCTGGTTGAACCATTGCAGGGACATTCTGAAGTTTAACACCGTTAATTTCAAGATTAACTGTATCATCTTTTTCAATTCCTAGAGAAACCGCTAAAGATTTAGGTAGAGAAACATAGTTATCCCAACAAACCTTACTTACCGGATCTGGTAATTCAAATAACCATGGGTTATTTCCAGAAGCACCATCACGCATTCCAACAGATTGGTAAAGCACTAAATCAATGCCATTGCTGCTATTTGATTTAGAAACTGCACCTGCTAAATCAGCTACTGTACCAGCATAGGAAGCTGCATTAGAAGAAGCATCAGCAGTGCTAACATAACCAATTTCCAACGCTTTATTGAAATCAGCAACTTTACCATCCCAGAATGCTTTCAAGAATAAGTAGTAAGGCGCTGCTTCCAATTTTTGGGAAAGTATACCTTTCTTAGCAAAAGGATCATTTTCATTTCCTGGCAAAGCATTTGACCAAGTCAATAAAGTTTCTTGAGCTTGGCGTGTATTAAATACGTTTGAAATAGTTGGCTGTATGAAGTGAACATGTCCTTTGATAGGTTCAGCATCACCCCAACTTTCTAGGAAGTGATTATCTGGCAAAACATACTGACAAGAAGCAGCAGATTCATCTTTCGTAGACGATAAACTTACTGAAAGTGATGCTTTTGCTATAGCCGCTGCCCAATCTTTATTATGATTGTATGCAGGATTTGCACCATAGAAAATGACACCTTTAATAGTTCCTTTATTCAAGCCATCAAATGCATCTTGAATAGATTTGTCATCGCCTTTGAATTGGTTAGAATGATTTTGGATATCAATTGTGCTATTGTAACTACCCAAAAGCATGTTTATTCCATTGATAACTCTTTGAATATCAACGGAATTGCTTCCTGAAATAACCAAAGATTTACCTTCGTTTGCAATCAATATTTTGGCAGCTTTTTCAATTGAGTTTCCTGCTAATTCAGAATTAGTTGGAACAGCAATCTGTGCAATACCTTTTGCCTTTGCAATATAGTTATAAAGAGTTGCGACATAAGCCAACTCTTTAGAAGCCAACATTGGGAATCTATGATCGGCATTTGTACCAGTAATTGACAAATTGCTTTCAAACTGAATGTGCACTGACATGCCATCTTTATTCTCAGGACGACGGTTTACAGAATATTCACGCTGAAACTCGACTGGAGAAATCCAAGTACCTAAGAAATCCGCAGCAAATGAAACAATCACTTTAGCAGCACCTATATTGTAATGAGGAACTGCTCTCTTACCGAAATCCTTCAAATTTGCTTCCAACATACCATTGTAAGAAACCGCATCATACATGATGTGCTTAACATTTGGGTATGTAGTTGTGAAAGTTTCGATTGTTTTTAATGTAGAAGGGCTATGAATTGAATTTGAAATCAAAACAACGTTTTCGTTGCTCGCAGCCATTTTGGCTAATTTACCCTTGATATCACCATCAATAGAATTCCAATCTTTATTCTCCTCGCCTTTCACTAGCGGATTAGCTAATCTTTCGGTATCATATAAAGAAAGAATAGAAGCTTGTCCGGTAGCACACAAACCACCTTTAGAAATAGGTGAATCAGGGCTTCCGTCTAGTTTGATAGGTCTACCTTCACGCACTTTAACTTCTATTCCGCAACCTACTGAACAAGAGTTACAAGTAGAGCGGTAATAGTTAGCTACACCAGGAGTTACGTCTTCTGGCTTCACCAAGTAAGGAACAGCGTGTCTAACTTTTGTTTTATAACAAGAAGCCAAGGCTACTGCAGTTACGCTAAAGCCAAAGTACTTCAAAAAGTCACGACGATTAGAGTTTAATTCAAACCCTTCATCAGACAATGCTTTATCTAAAGGCAATGCTTCTCCAAATTCACGTTTTTGGTCAGCTAAAAACTGAGGATCTCTATTTAATTCCTCTTCGCCTTTCCAGTATTTGATATTATTTGACATTTCGTGTTTTTCTATTTTTTTAATAGTGGCACTTAGCACACTCCAATCCACCGTTCATAGCAGGAGTGATTTTAACTTTTCCGTCAGGCCCAAAATATTGACTATTGTTTTGATTCTTTTTCAAATCTTTTGCCGCTTTATCGTGCAAAGCTGCATAATAATTGTTGTTTGCAGCATCTATGCCTGTATTGCGGTGACAATCAATACACCAGCCCATTTGAAGTGTATTCCATTGTTGAACTACTTCCATTTTTTCAACTGGACCATGGCAACTTTGGCATTGTAGTTTTCCAACTACAACGTGTTGTGAGTGGTTGAAATATGCGTGATCCGGTAAATTGTGAATTCTAACCCATCTTATCGGCTTAGGATTATTACCGTATTCTTTTCCAGGAAGTGCCTGAGGATCATAATCAAGAGCGGCATATATTTTCTTGATTTCGGGGGAAATCTCTCCGTTGTATTTCTCTGTTGCTTGTACACCTTTATGACAGTTCATACAAGTGTTCAATGCAGGAATACTGGCACTCTTAGATTCTTCAACCGTTGAGTGACAATATTTACAATCAATATTCAATTCACCAGCATGCAACTTGTGAGAAAATGCTATAGGTTGCGTTGGTGCATATCCTTTTTGAACCCCTACTTCAGTTATTGCAAATTTATAACCATACCAAGCACCGGGTAGTGCAACCGCTAGGGTGATAAAAATTGCTAAAACTGTAGGATTCATATTTGCCAATTTGGATGGCAACAATTTTAAATACCATTTGCGGTTATCTCCCAAAAATTCACCCTCAGAAGGATCTTTTTCAGCTGCAACTCTGCGCAATGTATTCTTAACTCTGCCTAAAACCATCAATACAATTCCAAAAATCACCACCAAAATCAATAAGATGTATTTGGTAGAAGAATCTGCCTGAGGCTCTGATGGTCCAACAGGGGCATCAGTTTTAGGAGCTGCAGGAGCTGGAGCTGTTTTGATGTACTCAACAATATCAAGAACTTGAGCTGGTGTCAAATTCTCGAAAATGTTCATGGCTGCTCCGCCATATTCATTGTAAATGGCTATTGCATCAGCATCACCACTCTCTCTGAATTTCTTGTTGTTTCTGATCCATTGCACCAACCACTCCTCTGATCTTCTCTCATGGACCCCGCGCAAGGCTGGACCCACAACTTTCTTGTCAAGAGCATGACAACTTCCGCAGTTGTTGGCTTCATAGAGTTTTTTCCCTTCATCGGCATTTGGTTGTGCCTGAGATAAAATGGGAGAAGCAATGGTGAAACCAATTGCTAGAGCCCACATTTTGATTCGACTAATATTCATAACTAGTTTGACGAAACTTGTATCGCGTCGCAAATATACCAAGTGAAACCAAGCCTCGAAAATAAATTGTTAACATAGTTTTTAATTTAAAATCGCTCTAAATAATGCTTTATTTGCCTAAAAATGAACAACTTAAAAAATGCACATTGAAAGCAATATGTTAGTATGTGAGTTTTGTTGCACACCGAGAAGGTTATTTTGTCCATTTTATTATTCCGTTTGTCGACCAACAATGGAAAAAACAGTAAAAAATATGCCATAAAAACAAATGCTAATTGGCAGCATTATTTTGGGCTGCTTGAGAAAAAACCTCTGATTTTTTATTTGATAAATACCTATTGTAAGCTAAATGACTTGCTAATGCCACTTGAGAATAATTTTGAGAACTATTTCCAAATGCTCCAACATGTGTTTTCCATAATTTCATGATCAACTCCTCTCCTGTTAATCCATCGGCAGCATATACCCTAACTGCTTTTGCCACATTGCCAGAACCTGCGTTATACACATGTAAGACCAACAATCGAAACCAAAGTTCAGTCTTTGCAGACGAATCAACCAATATACCTGCACTTAAAGCTATTCGTTGGGCTTGTGGAATGCAATATTGCTTCATCAATTTAGCTGCTGCTACGGCAGATTTTTCGAAATTCAGCCTATCATCTCTATATTGATTGATCACCAATCCGTATTTTCTTGCCACTGATGGCATTAATTGAAAATGACCTCTAGCGCCAGAAATAGAAATGGCAGATGGATTGCTTGGACTTTCAATCAGTAGAATAAATCTTGCCAACGCCGTATCTACCCCAACACTTTTAAAAATAGCCTCAGCTGGACTGATATGGGGTTCAATTTTAGGATAGTTAAAAAACTCCTTACGTCCTCGAACAAATTTTACCTGCGAATTCGAATCCAACTTATGTACAAAATGATAAATCTTTGCTAATTCTTTCAGGTTTTTACCAGTTTCTATTTTCAAAACTTGAGACTTATGAAGTACGTCTATTACTTTTCGAGATTTTTTATCAACGACCAAAAATGAATCTGAGGATAATTCAATGTCTCGCAACCAAAATGCAACATCTGGTGACTGAAAAAATTGGTTAGATTGGTTTAACACAGAATCGTTGTTAGCAGGACGCGTTTTTTGTGGGGGTTCAATTCCATTAGAAAGGAAGAACAAACCACCCAAAACCAAAAAGCTATATGTAATAATTTTTACTCGCAATAGTTGTTTAGATATTTTTTAGAAATGGTCTCACCTAACAGCAAACTTTTTTCCCAATCAGCACAGGCTAATTTTTTCTGATTTAAATTAAAGCGAGCGATTCCTCGTCCCAAGTAAACATAACCAAGATGGTCAGACTTGAATTTGATGGCCTGGTCAAAATTTTTAATGGCTTTATTCCATTCACCCTTTTGGAGTAATATATGTCCGTAATCGCTGTAAAACAAGCCATTTTCTGGTTCAAGATCCATGAGTTCTTGAATGAAAATTTCACATTTCGGTAAGTTTCGGAGGAAATAGTGGTTATCAAATCGAAGTTTTAATGCAATCACTGATTTAGGTTCAACAATTAAAAATCGATCTAAATCAATTAATGACTTCTCATATTCGCCCAAATTAAAATACGCTTGAGCTCTGTGATAATACCACAAATGATTATCTCTGTAATCTAAAATTACCCTATTCAAAAATGAAATTTGTTCTTTGGGGCTTTTTTGCATTTCTAACAATTTAATTTGTTGAATAATAATTTCGTCACCGCCGAATTTATGGTCAAATAACCAATAACCTTCTTGAATTGCATCATTGTATTCCCTCATTTGAATAGCTAAATTCATTTTTTGAGAATGTGCCAATGTATCTTGAGAGAAATATTTCAGATGCTGATTGATATCTGCTAGGGCAAATTGAAAATTAGACGTTTCGATATTGGCTAAAAACCGGTAGAAATAAGCATCCTTCAAACTTGGATTTAAATTAATTGCTTTATTAAGGGACACTAAAGCGGTACTATATTCTTTTGAATTGATGTAACAGAGGCCTAAACCAAAATGTGCTTCTGAGTTATTGGGATTGGATGCCAATTGTTTCTGAATTTCAATTTTGGCATCAGCAATTTTTCCTTGTTGAATCAATGTTCTTATTAAATCTTCACTAGATGACAATTTTTGCCCTAATAATTGGGTAAAAATGAATGTAAAACAAAGAATGGACGACCAAAATTTCATTGTACGAGTTTATCAGTGGTAAAATTAAACATGATTACGTAAAGGCATTAATTGGCTTATTCACATTTTAAAACCTGTCTAATTTGACTAGATTTGAAAGCGAATGATGAATGAATCAACAAACACCTTCAATGAACGTAAAAATAGACTGTTTATTGTCTTAGGATTTTCCTTCTTGACCAATGCCATCATTGCGGAATTCATTGGTGCAAAGATATTTTCATTGGAAGGTAGCTTGGGGGTTAAACCATTGAATTTGCAATGGGGAGAATCAACCTACAATTTAGATATGACTGCTGGAGTCATTTTATGGCCTTTTGTATTTGTACTTACTGATATTATTAATGAGTATTTTGGCAAGAAAGGTGTACAACGCCTTTCCTATTTGGCCGTAATCATGTTGGTTTACTCATTTTTAATGGTCAGATTGGCTATGTCGTTGGAGGGAGCAACTTGGTGGCTAAAAGGTGCTAAAACACAGGGCATTGAAAACATGGGAAGCGCATTCAATGCCGTATTCGGACAAGGGTTAATGATTATTGTTGGTTCATTGGTTGCTTTTTTAATTGGTCAATTGATAGACGCCTTAATATTTGAAAGAATAAAAAAATACACCAATGATAGAATGATTTGGTTGAGGGCTACAGGCAGCACCATTGTCAGCCAGTTTATTGATAGTTATGTAGTCTTGGTAATTGCCTTTTATATAGGCGGAAACTACTCACTGACTTGGGTTCTACAAGTGGGAACCATCAATTATATCTATAAATTAGGTATGGCAATAATTTTGTTGCCTTTGTTATACGTCATTCACAATGTGATTGACAAATATTTAGGTAAAACCCACGAAAATTAAAAGAACCACATAAGCACCGCTGAAACCATCATCAGAACGCTGCTGAAGATTCCTGCGTTGTGTTCCCATTTATGGATATTTATTTTCTCCATTCCTTTATTGAAGATCATTACCCCAGCAGAAATACTTACCATGGTAGTAAAGAGGTACATAAAACTCAATTTCCAAAAAGCGTCCAAGCCGTATGGTGCTAGCGTAAAATAAAAACCCACTATTTCCATACAGGGGCTTAAAAACATCGCAACGATTATACCTGTTAGCATTCTCTTGCCAAATTTTTTATGGTCAAGATGAAAGTGTTTATGATTGTAATGTCTATATAGAAAAACCAGTCCCAATATGAACAGAATCAAAGCAGAGAACTTCTCAAATGGAAGAATAAATCTCAATTCATCAATTGCGTCTTCTAAATCGTTAATGGCAAGTGTACCCAAATGACTAAGGTGAGCAGTATGATAAACCAAATAACCAATTAAAATGGTACCCAATGCGTGAATAATGGCAATAATACCCGCTTCACGAAGCAACCAAGAACTATTTAGTTTCTGGCTTTTTGCGTATGCAATTAAAGGCAACCAATGAGAAGGTATTAAACCGTGAAGTAAACTGACTAAGAAAGCAGCAGTTAATTGGGTTTGTAAATGATCCATTATGATTTATCAAAGTTACCGAAATACTAGAAAACAAAAAAGTCCCACTGTTTCCAGCGGGACTTCTTGTAATTTAATTAGTTGAATTAAGCTTTAGCTTCAGCGATCCATTTTGTCCACTGTTCAGCAGAAATTTTGGAATCTTGCTCAGCCAATTCAGCCGCCTTTTCGTCAGTGATTGCGATCAAATCTTCGACGGTATTTACACCTAACGCAGACATTCTCTTAACCATAGCAGGACCAACACCAGATAGATCTTTCAATTCTGAAACACCAGTTGATGAAGTTTCTGCAGCTGCAGGAGCTTCTTTTACTTCTTTTGCTGCTTTAGCGGCAGGTTTAGATTCAGCTTTTTCGAACTGTGCACGCAATTCAGAAAGAGCATCTAATTCACCAAGGGTGGTCTTTTCAGAAGATTGGTTGATCTTCTTCATAGTTTTAGATGTATTCTTTCTTGCTTTTTCACGAGAATTTTTCTCTTCTCCGTCTTTAGCACGTTCAGCACCTTTCCAAATGTTTGTATGAGAAACGATGATTCTCTTAGAATCTTTAGAGAATTCAATCACTTCAAATTCAAATACTTCGTCTTCTTTCATTGGCTTGTTATCAGCCTTCTTGATGTGACGAGTTGGAGCGAATGCTTCAACACCGTATTGCAACTGGATGGTTGCTCCTTTATCATTGATGCTGGTAACTGTACCTTCGTGAATTGAACCCAAAGTGAAGATGGTTTCGAAAGTATCCCAAGGATTCTCTTCCAACTGTTTGTGGCCTAAGCTCAAACGACGGTTGTCAGAATCTACCTCAAGAACAATCACTTCTAGAGATTCGCCTTTTTTCACGAATTCACTTGGATGTTTGATCTTCTTGTTCCAGCTCAAGTCAGAAACGTGAACCAGTCCGTCGATACCTTCTTCCAATTCAAGGAACAAACCATAAGAAGTCAAGTTTTTAACTACCCCTTTATGTTTGCTACCTACAGGGTATTTATTTGCAATTTCAACCCAAGGATCTTGAGTCAATTGCTTAATACCAAGGCTCATTTTGTGCTCGCTGCGGTCAAGTGACAATACAACTGCATCAATATCTTCGCCAACTGTTAGGTATTCAGATGGATTTCTCAAGTGAGAGCTCCAGCTCATTTCAGAAACGTGAACCAATCCTTCAACTCCAGGTTTAATTTCAATGAAAGCACCGTAATCAGCAACGCTAACTACTTTACCATTTACTTTTGAACCTTCAGCGATAGATGGATCTAAATCATCCCATGGGTGAGCAGACAACTGCTTCAATCCCAAAGAGATACGCTTCTTAGTATCATCGTAATCAAGAATTACAACATTTACTTTTTCATCTAATTTCAACACCTCTTCTGGGTGGTTAATTCTACCCCAAGAGATATCAGTGATGTGCAACAAACCGTCAATTCCACCCAAATCAACAAATACTCCGAAGCTGGTCATGTTTTTAACTACACCTTCAAGTACTTGTCCTTTTTCAAGACGAGACAAGATCTCAGATTTCTGAGCTTCAATATCATCTTCAATAAGTGCTTTATGAGATACAACTACGTTTTTGTATACTTCGTTCACTTTAACGATCTTGAAATCCATAGTTTTACCTACGTATTGATCGTAATCGCGAACTGGCTTCGTATCAATTTGTGAACCTGGCAAGAAAGTATCGATGTTGAAAACATCAACAACTAAACCACCTTTGGTTCTAGAGCGAACGTAACCTGTAACAACGGTGTCGCTTTCCATTGCTTCAATGATGCGTTCCCATGCTGTTTCTTGCAAGGCCTTGCGGCGACTCAAGATCAACTGACCCATTTTGTCTTCGGCAATATCAACAAATACTTCTACGTTATCACCCACTTTCAAGTCGGGCATATCGCGAAATTCTGTACGTGGTACCATACCATCGCTTTTAAAGCCGATGTTAACTACTACGTCTTTGTCGTTAATTGCAACGACTACACCTTTAACAACTTCTTTCTCAGTTACGGGATTGAAGGTGTTGTTGTACTGCTCTTCGAGCTTAAGACGATCTTCCTTAGAATAAGACTGGAAGCCCGCTTCGTCAGCGTCCCAGTCAAAATCATCATGTGCAGAAGCTGCAGTTGAACTTTTCTTGGGAGCTGGAGTAGAAACCGCAGCTGCGCTTACGATTTCTTCATTTTGTTGATCTTTTGATTCTTGTGTCAATATAAAATTCCTCCTTTAGTGGGCGGCAAAATTAATGGTAAATTCTCTTCTTTCAAAGAATTAATTGTTTATTTGAGACTTAATTACAAAAAACACACAAGTAATGAATTTAAAATCTTGCATTCAACTTTGCTTTAGCTTTATGCTATTGTCACTAATTGTTTTCATTGCCAGTTGCTCAAACCCGTCTACTGAACCAGCTTCTAATACTGCAATTGATTCAGCATTGGGCCAAGAAAACCCTGTATTTGATTCTGGACCAGATACTGCACAACCGGTGATTTTCTATTTTGAAGACTTGGGCTTTACTTTGGGATTTGATAGCGTCTTCACTGGAAAAACCGGTTACTATCAACATCCTGTAAATGACTCTATAAAATTCACCATCGACAGCGACTACCAAAGTATCCTTGATCAAAAAATATCATTATCTTATCTTTATGAAGAACCTAAGTGGGTGGTTAAATCAATTGAAGAATCCAGAGTCACTACTTTGATGATTAATCAACACAACTATAATGAGGATGCAGAAATTTGCAATTATAAATTCCCCGGAAAACAAAGCATTCAATCAAAATTCTCGGTTTTAAAAAGAATATCCCCAGAAAAATTTAGTCCATTTAACTTTGGATATGAGGAAAGCGATCTTAAAAACTGGAACTTAGAAGAAATTAAAAAAGTAGTAAAAGCAAATTGCTCAAGCAATTATGCCGAAAGCATATTGAACGCCAAATCACTGACAGATCATCCGTTTGCACCTGGAGTAACCGAAGTGATACTTAAAGTCAATTTAATTCCTAGCCCTTACGCCGATTTACCAAAATCAACTGCAACTAATAAATCAGTTTATTTGCATTTTTACATCATTTGGGATTAAACTTACTCATAAAACTAAATACAACAATAAAAGAAATTAATTTCGCACTGAATACGCAAAATCATGGCTAAAAAAGTAGAAAAAGGTTCTGTGGAAGTGAAAAACATCCAACTAACCACTTTGACCTGGATGTCAGATGAAAAAGAGTCAAACCTTTCTTCTGATTCCATTCAAATTTCGAATTCAACTCAAATATCAGAACTAAAAGACGGTTGGTTTGTCATTGTTAATGCAGAGAAACCTCTTAAGCCTGCTCACTTGCAGAAAATCAAGCAAGAAATTGCTGTAGAATCAAATAATCCTCTACATTATATCTGTGCTGAAACGGATCAAAATTCAATAACCAATCAATTATTGAGCGGTCAACAATCGCAACGCGCCAACTTTACAGCCATTGTGGCGAATCTTTCGTCATTAATTCAATTAGCAGAAATTTGTCCCAAACTCTGTGCATTCGAGGAACTGCCCTATTACTTAGAAAAAGCCTGCAGCGCTGAATCATTCATTACCTTAGAAAATAAAAAGTCAGACAATTTAGATGTATTGAAAACTTGGAACTCCAAGTTGCAACAAGCCCTGAATTTTTATATTAATCCCAAAGGGAATTGGTCAAAATTGGCCTTTGTATTGTTATCCATTTTGAGTTTTTTCTACATTACCCAAACAAGCAAAAAAGCCGGTATATCGGGAGATGAATTTGTTCAATATGAATATGCAAAACTGATTGCCAACTACCATTTAGATAAAATAGGCATGCAAATGCCCATCGATACCAACGCCATTAAAGGGCAAAAAATGGTTACCGTAGCTCGCAAATACCAAACCGATGGAGTTTCGGCCGCAACCATTGAAGACCCAGACCGATTGATGCATTTGTATGGATCTAGTTTTGATACATTCACAGCAATCATGGCATGGATTTCCGACGCTAATGATTATATGGGCTTGAGACATTGGTGGAATGCCGTTTTTGGATTTTTATCGGTTTTCTACGCTGCATTGTTGACTCGTAGATTAACCAAAGGAAGTTATTTATGGGCTTCGGTGGCTTTGCTTGCCGTATTTTTCATGCCTAGATTCTTTGGTGAATCGTTGAACAACCCCAAAGACGTACCTTTCGCATTGGGTTACATTATGTCACTTTATTATGCCGTAAAATTTGCACAGTCCTACCCTACTTTTAGATGGTCTTCCGCTGTGGGATTGGTATTTGGTATTGCATTGGGTATTTCTATCCGTATCGGAGGACTTTTATCTATCGCCATCATTGGGCTTTACTTGGGATTAAAATTCATCGAAAAGATTTCATTGCCCAGCTTTATTAAATTACAGTGGAAAGGTGCCAATCAATGGATTATGGCCTTAGCAGTTATTGGAATTGTGGGTTACTTTTTGGGGATTTATGTTTGGCCTTACGGTTGGGAAGCTCCCATTGATAACCCCATGAAGGCATTAGACGCGTTCACTAATTATCAAGTAACTTTAAGACAGCTTTTTGAAGGAAAATTATACGACAGTGATGGATTGCCCGGTCATTATTTAACCAAATACCTTTGGATAACACTGCCAATTGGTATTCTCATCGGTATTGCCCTGTTTTTAGTCACTACCGCCATTCGCCGGAAATCATTTACCGTGGAAGAATTTTTAATCGTATTTACTGCCATTTTCCCAATATTCTACATCTACCTCCAAAAATCTGGTGTTTACGGCGGACTAAGACATATTTTGTTCACTCTGCCTAGTTTTGGAATTTTGGCCGTCTTAGGATACTACAAGTTGCAATCCCTCGTAAAAATAAAACTTCCCATTGGTGCAATATTATCAATTGGATTTACGTTGCTGCCTGCAACCTTTGTTGCAAAAAACTCAAATCTCAGTTATGTTTATTTCAATGAGGTTATTGGTGGAGTTGAAGGAGCTTACGGCGAATACGAAATGGATTATTACCTAGCAAGTATTAGACCTAGCTGTGAATATCTCATAGAAAATGAAATCTCAAAAAATCCAAATAAAAAATATGAGATCCTCACATATGGAATGGATCAAGTGAAATATTATTTCCGTAATCAACCCAATGTTCATGTAGGCTATACTCGATTTGATGATCGCTCTGAAAAGAAATGGGATTATGCCATTTTCTACAATGCATACATGGATAAAGCGCGTTTAGATAATGGTAGCTTCCCTCCTGCAGGAACCATTTTTACCCCTGAAGTTGACGGAAAACCAATGGGTTGTGTTGTAAAACGCATTTCCGATTTAGACTATCAAGGAATTCAAGCGATTACCAAGGAAAATAACCAAGACAAAGGAATCTCCTTATTGAATGAGTATTTAAAAGTGGATCCTAAATCTACCGAAGCGTTATTCTACATTGGAAATGCATATGCCAACAAAGGAAATGTTGACTCGGCTTTGATATACATGAATAGATGTTTAGCATTGTTCCCTGAATACAGTCGTGCCCTGTTTTCCGCATATCAAATGTATGTGGAGAAAGATAAGTACGATTTAGCGGTAAACACCATGCAGGCCTACATAGGATCTCGTCCTAAAGACCCGGAAGGATACAGCATGAAAGCCCAGGCTCATTTATTGAACAAAGATTATGATTTGGCTATCGCCTCAATTAAAGAAGCAGTTAAAATAAATCCGTTAGATGCACGTAGCTATCAAATTGGAGCTCAATGTTTCAAATTGAAAAATGATCAAACCAATTTCAATAAATGGGTAGGTGCAATGTCGTATGGTAACGTTAAAACTCAACAGGAGTTTACCAATGCTCAGTTTTATATTGATGAAATTTACCAGGAAATTACTGGTGAAAAAGTTAATTGGGAGAAATACTTCCCTCAACAATAATTAGTTCAAAAGATCAATTGTGGCGAAATTTACCGCCTCGAATTGGTTCTTTTCATTCAATGCGATCTTGCTCATTTCATGGGCAAGGTCGTGTTCATAATATATCCACCAATTTTCTGCAATCGCGCGTTGATTCATTGCTTCTTTTTCAACCATGGTAACCAACGGTTGAATATCATAGGCCATTACAAAGTTGGATTTGATGTGAGAGTGACTTGGGTATAAATCAGCCCCATACAACACTTTTTCACCACTTGGAAGGTGAATCAACGGGGTAATCATTTCAAGTGTGTGTCCGTTGCAGGTTAGTACCTCAATTACATCAGCAATTCTATCACCGGGTTTTACAAAATTCAGAACACCTGCTTGAAGTAACGGTTCAAAATTTTCTATCAGAAAAGAGGCTTTTTCTCTTGGATTGGGATTGTTCGCATGATTCCATTGAATTTGGGTAACATGGTAAATAGCATTGCTAAAGGCAGGGGTTAAATCACTTGTTACTGCGCCCCCTACATGATCAAAATGAAGATGCGTTAAAATCACATCTGTAATATCATCTTTTGTAAGACCGAATTGAGCTAAAGATTTGTCCAAACTTTGATCGCCGTTCAAATAATAATGAGAAAAGAACTTATCGGATTGTTTATTGCCAATTCCAGTATCGATGAGAATTTTCCGCGAACCCACTTCAATCAAGAGGCATCGCATAGCCCAATTACATAAGTTGTTATTATCCGCGGGGTTCATTTTATTCCAAAGAACCTTTGGAACAACACCAAACATAGCTCCCCCATCAAGTTTGAAGTTTCCTGTGTGTATGGTAGTTAATTTCATCGATATCCTTCTAGATTAAAAATCCCCATAAACATCAGTCAATGCTTCATAGCCATCAGCGGTAATAACAATGGTATGCTCAAATTGAGCACTCAATCTACCATCTATGGTTCTGGCGGTCCAACCGTCTTTTCTATCCACTTTGCAACGAGCTTTGCCTGCATTGATCATGGGTTCAATGGTAAATACCATTCCTTCTTTAAGAATTGGTCCAGAGTTTTTCTCAGCAATATGCGGCACATCGGGTTCTTCGTGAAATTTAAGTCCTACACCATGTCCACAAAATTCATAAACTACACTGTAACCATGTTTATGTGCATGTTCTGAAATGGCATACCCAACATTTCCCAATCGTGCACCTGGCTTGCATTCTGCCATTCCAAGGCGAAGACATTCTTTGGTAATATCAACTAGTTTCTGAGCGTATTCAGAGGGGTTTCCAACGTAGTACATTTTACATGTATCACCGTAGAATCCATTTAATATAGTAGTCACATCTATATTTAAGATGTCACCATCTTGTAAAACATAACTATTGGGAACTCCATGACACACAACATCATTGGGCGAAATACAACTTGAATGTTTATAGCCTCGGTACCCTTTTGTAGCCGGAGAAGCACCGTGCTCCCTGACATATTTTTCTATGATTTGATCAAGTTCTAAAGTAGTTACACCTGGCTTAACGAATTGTTCCATGTGTTTTAAGGTTTGAGCAGCCAACTGAGAACTTTTTCTGATGCCCTCAATTTGTTCAGGAGTTTTTATTGTAATTGCCATGGAATTTGAAGAATTGGTTTTAAATAATTTGTAAATAAAATTAAACATCGGCAATCGCCCTGATCAAGTCCTGCTTAGTTATTATATGCCAGTTTCCGCCCATATCCATTACTATACAAGCTTGGTTTTTCTCATTGATCAAACGAGAGATATTTTCAATAGATTCTCCAAAAGAAACCACCGGGTAGGCTTGTTGCATTACGCTCCCAACCGTAGAATTCATCAAATCTGGATTAGTTAACAATTCTTTGTAAAAGAAGTTATCATCCAATGAACCAACGAATTCGTTTTGGGTATTTTTTACAGGAATTTGAGAAATATCGTATTTCTGCATCAGTTGAAATGCTTCTTTACAAGTCACAGAATCTAGGATGCTTACCAAGGGAAGTTCTTTGTGATTGGCAATCAATTCTGAAGCGGTCTTTGTGGTTTTAGAAGGAATAAACCCTCTGTCTCTCATCCAATCCTCGTTAAACATTTTTCCCAAATAACGTGTCCCATGATCATGGAAAATAACCACAACGACATCGTTGGGCCCAAACATATGTTTCACTTGAAGTAGCCCTTGCATGGCTGAACCAGCACTATTTCCGGCGAAAATTCCTTCTTCCCTAGGAATCAATCGAGTCATGTAAGCAGCGTCTTTGTCGGTAACTTTTTCAAAATGATCTATTAGCGAAAAATCAACATTTTTAGGTAAGAAATCTTCTCCAATTCCTTCGGTTATATAGGGATAGATTTCATTTTTATCGAAGATTCCTGTTTCCTTATACTTTTTAAAAACTGAACCGTATGTATCAATTCCAATAACTTGAATATTTGGATTTTTCTCCTTGAGGAATCTAGCAGTACCTGAAATGGTTCCACCAGTACCTACACCTACCACTAAATGGGTAATTTTACCTTCGGTTTGTTCCCAAATTTCAGGTCCTGTTTGTTCGTAATGGGCCTGCGAATTACTTAAATTGTCATATTGGTTGGGTTTCCAGGCATTCGGTATTTCTGCAGCAAGGCGAGAACTCACACTATAATAGCTTCTGGGGTCTTCTGGTTCTACATCTGTTGGACAAACAATCACCTCGGCACCAAAAGCCTTTAAAGCATCTACTTTTTCTTTGCTTTGCTTATCTGTGGTTGTGAAAATACATTTATATCCTTTTACAACAGCGGCAATAGCCAAACCCATACCCGTATTACCACTAGTACCCTCAACAATGGTTCCACCCGGTTTTAAAAGTCCAGACTTTTCAGCATCTTCAATCATTTTAAGTGCCATTCGGTCTTTGATAGAATTACCTGGATTGGTAGTTTCAACTTTTGCTAATACAGTACAGGGTAAATCTTTAGTGAGTTTATTTATTTTAACCAAAGGAGTATTTCCTATGGTTTCCAAAATATTTTGGTAAAATGCCATGGTGATGCAAAATTACGCAGAGCATTTGGGTTTTTCGTTATAAATTCACGCTCTCAATGGCTTTTCCTAAAACCTGCATTGTCATACCCTGTTATAATGAGTCTGAAAGGCTAGATTTTCAAGTAATAACTTCATATCTTGAAACTCGGCCCCAAGTACATGTTTTATTTGTAAACGATGGTAGCACAGATAATACTTCTAAATTAATCAGTGATTCCATTTTTAATCAACCACAATGTAGTTTGCTGGATTTGGAAAAAAACCAGGGGAAATCAGATGCAGTTAGACATGGTTTAAATTGGGGCTGGAACCAAGGATTTGATTGGGTTGGTTTTTGGGATGCCGATATGGCAACACCCTTAGATGAAATTGAATGGCTATTCAGTTTCTCAAACCTTGAAAATCAACCATACATTCTAGGTTCAAGGGTTGCTAGGTTGGGCTCTAACATTGAAAGAACCATGTTTAGACATTATTCAGGTCGAATTTTCGCTACCCTAATATCATACGGTTTAGGCTGGAAAGTTCACGATTCACAATGTGGTGCAAAGTTGATTCATGTCTCTTTGAAAGACCTCTTTGAAACGCCTTTTAAAACGAGGTGGCTTTTTGATGTCGAAATTCTATTGAGAATCAAAAATAAATTTGGCTCTAATGGTATTGATTTATGTCAAGAAGTGCCCATTCGGAAGTGGAGAGATGTAGCAGGATCAAAAATCGGAACGTTTGATTTTATCAAAGTTCCCTATCAAATTTGGAAAGTATTTAATTCTTATAAGAAATAGCCGCTTGAATCTGAGTCAAATGATGATTGCCGTGCCAAGCGTATAATGCAATCATGTGAGCTAAAGATAAATGCATTTTTCTCTCAGAATGATACAAAGATTTAGCCAAATAAACTTCAGGTTGCTTCAAGCATTCTAATAGCAAAAGACTCCATTTTTGGTGCAAACCCAAGATAATCATAAAACTTGCTTCATGGTGAAATGTCGCATCCAAATCAGATGCCCATAAATCTTGATCGTAAACCTGCATCTCGGAAACATCTTGGGCAATGACGTGTTTGGTTCTGATGTAAGCATTCATGTGGGAATCAGCAAGATGATGTATAATTTGGCGCACATTCCAGCCGCCTTCACGGTAGCTTGAATTTAATTGTTCTTCTGTAATTCCACTAATCAATTTAGCCAATTGATTGGGAAGTTCTTTAATTGCAACAACCGATTGTAATAACTCTTCTAAAGAAAAGTCTCTATTTAAATCAAAACTCATGCTTAGTTGATCAAATCAAAACCAGTATATGGACGCAAAACTTCTGGAACAATAATACCTTCAGGCGTTTGGAAGGTTTCCAACAAAGAAGCCACTATTCTTGGCAATGCCAATGCGCTACCGTTTAATGAATGTGCTAATTCAGTCTTTCCTTCGGAATTTTTATATCTGCACTTCAAACGGTTTGTTTGGAAGGTTTCGAAATTACTCACAGAGCTGCATTCCAACCACATTTTTTGTGCAGGACTCCACACTTCCATGTCGTATGTTTTAGCTGAAGTAAAACCCATGTCCCCACCGCAAAGCAATAACACTCGATAATGCAATCCTAATTTCTGCAATAATGATTGAACATATTCCGACATTCCCTCTAATACATTGTAGCTATCTTCGGGTTTTACAATCTGAACAACCTCAACTTTATCAAATTGGTGAAGTCTATTTAAACCTCTCACATGAGCACCATAACTTCCCGCCTCACGTCTAAAACAAGGGGTATAACCACAATTTTTCACCGGAAGTTGGTCTTCCCTCAAAATTACATTTCTATAGATATTGGTAATTGGTACTTCAGCAGTAGGAATCAAATAAAGATCATCTACTGTTGCATGATACATTTGACCCTCTTTGTCAGGTAATTGACCTGTTCCATATCCGCTGTCTGCATTTACCAATAAAGGGGGTTGAATTTCCATATATCCTGCTCTGCCGGCTTCGTTCAAGAAAAACTGTATCAAAGCTCTTTGGAAAATAGCACCTTTTCCTTTGTATACTGGAAACCCAGCGCCAGAAATTTTATTTCCCAATTCAAAGTCGATGATATCGTATTTAGTAGCTAACTCCCAATGAGGTAAAGCCGACTCTGGCAACTCAACTGCATTTCCATGAAGAAATACTTGAAGATTGTCTTCGGCAGATCTGCCTTTGGGAACACTCGTATTTGGAGTGTTCGGTAAGGCAATAATTTTATCTGTAACCATCTGTTCTAGTTGTTCAACTTGAATGGTTAATTCTTTGATTTTTTCTTTTAATTGGGTTGACTGATTTCTAATGGATTCAGCTTCGTCTTTTTTACCTGATTTCATTAACTCACCAATTTGACCCGACAATTGATTGCTTTGAGCTTGAGTTTGCTCCATTTCAGTTCGAGCTAGTCGAGACTGCGCATCTAAATCAAGAATCTCTTGAACTAAAGGAGCGGCATCTATCCCTCTAATGGATAATCTTTCAATAATTTCGTTAGAATTTTGGCGAATATTAGAAATCAGTAACATATAATTTGTAGTGCAAAAATCGAATTATTTACGAGCAATTCCCAAACTCTGAGCAAATTCATCTAAAAAATCAAAACACGGGATTAATTCGTTGGGGACCTTACCTTCAAGAATTGCTTCTCGAATTTCGTTTTTCAATGCTCCGATGTGTTTGGGTTTATCAATTTGATATCGTTCCAAAATATGATTTCCAGTAACAACTGGCTGCCAATTTCTCAGTTCGTCTTTGGCATTTACCTCAGCAATTTTATCTTCAACTTTCAGTAAATCAAATATATGCCTTTGTACTTTTGCTGCATTTTTGCTGGTAATATCGGCTCTACATAGTTTCATCAACGCCCCTACATCTTCGCCTGCCTCAACAATAAGTCTTCTTACGGCACTGTCTGTGACAATTTCTTTAGAAAGTACAATAGGTCTTAAATGCATGGCCACCATTTTTTCAACGAATTTCATTTTTTCGTCAAGTGGAAGACGCATTCTTCTGAAAATTCCTTTGACCATTCTAGAGCCTCTATCTTCATGCCCATGAAAGGTCCAACCTACCTCTTGATCAAATCTTTTAGTTGCTGGTTTAGCAATATCATGCAAAATGGCTGCCCATCTTAACCATAAATCATCGCTTAATTCGCACAATTGATCAAGAACTTGTAACGTATGATAGAAATTATCTTTATGGCTTTTACCTTGGATGGTTTCAATGCCTTTTAGCGCGACGAATTCCGGAAAAAACCTTTGCAATAATCCCGCTTGTTCCATCAAATCAAAAGCAATGGATGGTTTTTTTCCCAAAATCATGGAATTCAGCTCATCGGTAATTCGTTCCTGTGAAACAATGTCAATTCTTTCCGCATTCTTGATAATACCTGACCATGTATCAGCCTGAATTTTAAAATTCAATCTGGCTGAAAATCGAATACCTCTAAGCATCCGCAATGGATCATCTGAAAAGGTTATATCAGGATCATTGTTTGCCCTAATGATGCCGTCTTGAAGATCTTGAATTCCGTTGAAGGGATCGTATAATTCTGAAAATGTCTCCGAATTCAAAGACAGATACATGGAATTGATGGTAAAATCACGTCGATTTTGATCATCTATAAGAGTACCGTCTTCAACTAAAGGTTTACGCGAATCAAGGCGATAAGATTCTTTTCTTGCACCAATTACCTCTATGATCCAGTCTTGAAATTTAATTTGAGCAGTTCCAAAATTCTTGAAAACGGCCAAAGTGCAATCTTGCTCCCCTAACACTTTCTGCAGGTGTTCTGCAAATTCGATGCCCGAACCAACCACTACCAGATCTAAATCTTTGGAAGGTTTTTGCAAGAAATAATCACGCACAAAACCGCCAACAACATAGGCTCTCTGACCAAGATCATCGGCAGTTTTTGATATTTTTTTGAATATAGGGTGTTTAAGCGCTTCCAAGAATTGCAAAGATACATGTTATCTTTGTTGAAATGGCCCGAAAACGCACCTTAATTCTACTCCAAATTTTATCGTATTTATTCTTGCGGTGGTGGTTTATCCCAATTGAATTCACTGGTGATTCATACGGATATGCTTGTGAGGTCATGAAAAATGATTTACAATCTGGACATCACCTTCTGCACAAATATGTTTTGAGTTTTTTATTTGATCAATACAGCCACAGCTATTTTGATGTAGAACAAATATCCGCCAAAATTTATAATCCGTTGATTGTATTCATTCGTTTCAATTTGATTGTATCTGTCTTAAATCTGATTGTAATCTGGCTCATTTTGGAGCAACGTAAATGGAGACTTTCATCTATAGCACTGGCACTTTTCTTCTTATCTGCTACTTTTTCTTTCATGAAATACAGTTTTGAGAATGAAACCTATATGCTTCCATTGCTCTTTTCGCTTCTCGGAACTTTTTTCTATGAAAAAAAACAATGGATTATTTCGTTCGTGCTACTTTCTATAGCTACACTTTTTCATCAAACGCATGTTTTTTGGCTTCTTGCGCTTTGGTTGCACCTACAAATCAAATGGCCAACCAAAATTCTTTATTTAATTTTTTCCTCTTCAATCATAATAACAAACTACTATTATTTCAGTCTACACTACTCAAAATCACTGCTAGAATTGGTATTTCAGGATGTAGATAAAGGATTAGTTCAATTGGTACCAAGTTTAAATAATATAACCATGACGGCCGTAAACTTCATCAGAGTTTTCTTTCAGGTTCATGGTGAAATGTTTATGTTTTGGAAGGTATTTAATCCATTCCTATCAGGCGTTGCCATTATAAGTTTACTCTTTACATTGATTGGCGTGGTACTCTATGTTGGTGCACACAATTTGAATTTCAAAAAGTCAGATTGGTCATTGATTTATTTAACCGCATTTTTCTTTCACTTATTATTTGCAGCCTATAGCGTCGGAAACATTGAATTTATGATTGTCCTTCCCTTCCTATTGGTGCTTGCGCATAACACTGGCAGAATAATGAACTATTCATTGTTGGTTTCTCTGGGGATGTTTTTGTGGAATTTCGGACAATTTGCTTTGCCCAGAACTAGCGTGTCCCCTCATAGACTCCATCAGAAACTAAGTTTAATTTCAACCATTGAAAAACCTGTATCAGATAGTATAGTTGTGGCTATTGAAGATAAAGATCTGCATCAAAACTTTTTTGAATACCAACGGCTTACATACAAAACAACGTTAAATATACAATGTGTTGAATTGGGTACCTCCCCAAATACTGACCTCGCAATAATTCATCAAAAAAGTAATTACACGAGAAAAAGTCTCACCTCAAAATCAGAGATTTCTGATATAAAATCTAATCAGAAAATATATGTTGATAGTTCTCTGATGGGAAATATTACCATCATCACCAATTAAGGTGATTTACATTTGGAACTGGTTCAAGTGTTTGGTCTATCACCTGGTAAATGGTGCCGCCAAATTTGTGTATCAATCTATAATCATGTGTAGCCATTAGTACAGATGTTCCTTCCGCGCAAATTCTTTGCAACAAAATCATCACCTCATCACTAATTTCGGGGTCCAAACTACCGGTGGGCTCATCTGCTAGAACTAATTTCGGCTTGTTTAATAATGCCCTAGCAATTGCCAAACGTTGCTGCTCGCCTCCACTCAATTCGGCTGGATATTTATAACCTTTATTCTGAAGACCTACTTTTTCAAGTACCTCATTGGCTCTAGCCAACATTTCTTCTTGCTTCTTCCAGCCAGTGGCTTTTAGAACAAACAACAAATTGTCTAAGGCAGATCTGTCTGACAGCAGTTGAAAATCTTGAAATACAATTCCAAGTTCCCTCCTCAAATATGGAATGTCTTTTTCTTTTAACCCGTTCAACTGAAATGTTGAAACAGATACCGTGCCTTCTGTGACAGGTATTTCACCGTAAAGCGCTTTTAAAATTGTGGATTTTCCAGACCCCGTCTTACCGATGAGAAACACGAACTCTCCCGGCGAAATTTGCAAATTAACATTCCTTAGAATGGGTAATTTCCCCTGATAAAAATTGGCGTTTTGAATACTGATTGGATACTCCACATTGCGAAATTACAAATTTCAGAGTGCAACGCCTAAACTATAATACCCAATTTATAGGTTCTTTATCTTGTGAAGATAAGTATCTGTTTACTTCAGAAAAATGTCCGCATCCATCAAATCCCCTGTAAACACTCAAAGGACTTGGATGAGATGTTTGAAACAGTTGATGTTTTTGAGTGTCAATTTCCGCAGCAAATTTCTGTGCGTGGCTGCCCCAAAGCATAAATGCAAGTCCTTCTGAATGCCTATTTAGCCATTGAATACACTTAGTTGTAAATGTTTGCCAACCCAGGTTTTGATGAGATAATGGTTTAGATTCTTCAACCGTTAAAACGGTATTTAGAAGTAAAACACCTTGTTTTGCCCAAGGCATTAGATCACCGTTTTGAGGTATTTCACCGCCCATGTCGCGTTGAATTTCTTTAAAAATATTCACTAATGACGGCGGAAGTTTAATCCCGTTATTAACCGAAAACGCCAAACCATGTGCTTGTCCAAAACCATGATAAGGATCCTGGCCAATAATAACTACTTTGACTTTTCTAAAGTCGCACAACTGAAATGCCCTTAGTATTTGATCATGAGGCGGAAAAATATTTGACATCGCTCTCATGTTATTGATTCTATCTGACAAGATGTTCAAACCTTCAACAACTCCGCCCCTTTCAAAGAGCTGAAACCATTGACTTTCTTGATCAAGACCCATCAACTTCATTACTAAGACAATAGTTCTTCGAGTTCTTCTACGTTTATGTTGTTTATAATGGTATCCTCATCAGGAATGATGCTTTCAGCTAGCCTGGTTTTCTTTTGTTGCAAAGCAAGAATTTTCTCTTCAATAGTATCTTTAGTAATGAACTTATAACTCATTACGGTTTTACTCTGCCCCATTCTATGCGCCCTATCTTCGGCTTGTTTCATGGTAAAAGGATTCCACCAAGGATCTGCTAAAAATACATAATCAGCAGCTGTAAGATTCAATCCTGAATTACCGGCTCTTAGGCTCAATAAGAAAATTCTGATTTCATTGTTATTCTGAAAAACCTCAATTTGATCTTGGCGTTCGTGTTCATCCATAGACCCATCTAGATAACAAAATTTGATACCAGAATCTTTCAAAATTTCTGCAATGTTCTTAAGGTATCCTACAAATTGCGAAAACAACAATATTTTATGACCATTTTCAATGGCCCTCACCAACATTCTCACAATTTCATCATCTTTTCCGGAGCTACCTTCGTAATTTGAATCTTTTAGAACAGGATTTAACGCTAGTTGCCTCAAATGCATCAATCCGTTAAAAATTTTCAATCGCGACTTACTGATACCTACTTCATTGATGTGAGATAGAATTTCATTGCGATATTGACTCTTTATTTTCTCATACAATTCACTTTGCTCTTCGCTCATTTCACAATAATGAATTTTCTCCACCTTCGGCGGAAGATCTTTCATTACTTGACCCTTCGTTCTGCGAAGTACAAATGGATCTATGAAACGCTTTAATTCATCGGTTTTCTTTGTATTCCCTTCTTTTTCTATGGGACGAATGAACTGCTTCTCAAAGTAGGTATAGCTGCCCAATAAACCTGGATTCAAGAAATTCATCTGGCTCCAAATATCTAGAAGGGTATTTTCAATAGGGGTACCAGTTAATGCTACTTTATGACGGGCATGTATTTTCAATAAATTTCTAGCCGTTAACGACGAAGGATTTTTGATGGCTTGACTTTCATCTAAAACGATCAAAGGGTATTCAAACTTCCTTAAGAAATCTAAATCATTGCGCATGGTACCATAACTCATGACCACTAAATCAACTTCGGTAAACTGTGAAATGAGTTTATTTCGATTCAGTCCGCTATAAGTCAACACTTTTAGCTCAGGAGCAAATTTATTGGCTTCATTTCTCCAGTTGTATAGCAGTGATTTAGGACAAACCACGATACATGGCCCATGCCAATGGGAATCATTGTCTGATTGACCATTTATCAATTGTTGGACCTGTTCAGATGATGGCAAATTTAATTTACCCAATAATTTTAGCTTGGCTTGTTCGTCAGTTAAGTGCTGAATAAGGGCTAAGGTTTGAATGGTTTTTCCCAATCCCATATCATCAGCCAAAAGGGCACCCAGCTTATTTTCCAACAAAAATCTCATCCAATTATAACCCTCTTTCTGATAGGTTCGCATTTCTGCTTTGAAAGATTGAGGGATATTGCAATCGGGTATCTTTTGATCGGTAATGGCAGCGGCCCAATCTGCACTGGGCAATTCATCGTCTAGATATTGCTGTAGATCTTCTAATAAGGAGATGTGAATCTTTTTGATCTTTAGTCTATCTTCTTCCTCAACAGAAAAATTCAACACCTTTGAAAAGTGAGAGAACCATTCGCTTGGAAGCACGGCAATACTTCCATCGGGAAGAACAAACTCTTTCTTATTGTTGAGAATGTGATTTTTAAGGCGTGTAAATGGAATTTCAAAGCTTCCAAATCGAACAATAGCCATCAAATCAAACCAATCTTCAGCTTGAGAGACCTTAATTTTAACGTCTATCTTCCCAAGAAAATAATTGACCTCAGAGAAATCTTGTTCTATAACAAAGCCATTTCTAATAAGTTCATCTGAGTATTGATTCACCCATTGCACCATTGAGTAATCATAATCTTGATCTGAATCAATTCCCATGATGCTTCCTTTAACAAATGACAGTCCTAATTCTTGTAAAATTCGAATATTATCTTTCTCAATAGGGTAAGATCTGCGAATTCTGTGAAAAGTAAATTTGCCTTCTTTTTCTTCGAGCGAAACATTTACTCTTTTGTCTACGTGATAAGGAAATTGCCAACTTCCATATTGAAAATACAGCAGTAGATTTTTTACTTTTTCTTGGGATTTATTTAGCCTTAGAACAGGTTTCACAGACAATTGTTCAGTAACAATTTCAAACCCTTTAGCATAAACATCGTGGTTTTCTAAAAGTGGCAACACGAATTTATTCATGTATACCGAAAGTTGATTTGCAGCAATATGAATGAATCGTTTATTAAAAAACGGTTTTATTTTGACCCCATCTACCCTTTCATTGAAAAATAACAGGCGGTCTTCGGTAATTATCCAAGCAGGCTTACCCACCAAGAGATGCGCATTATTTTCGAAAATATTGATTTTCTGATCTTGATGTTTTAGGGTGACAAAATAATTCATGCCGTCTTCTTGTTCCCTAAAATGAAACAACACCGACGTTGGCTCATTGGCAAACTGAATTCTTTGTCCCATTGGCTCGCCTAATTTCCCAGACCAATAAAGCGGATAATCTTTGATGATGTGGAGCAACTTTAGCAAGTGTATTTCGATATATTCCCTAACAAGTTTGGCCAACTCGGGATTATAATGCTTTAGAATAAAATCAGCCGGTTTCAATTTTTTTGTACCGGTGTAGAATTTCTTCATGATTACATCCATTTCGAACTTTTCAATGAGTTCTACAGCTGCTTTTTGCGCATTATCTAATTGGAAATAATCTGCATTTTGAATTCTAATTCGCTGAAATGTCAACGATGGATTTCCATTATCCAATAACTGTACCGCATTGGCTTCCACTATGATACCAAAATTAGCATGATTCACAAAAGTGAAAACAACTTCAAACTTTTTGGTATTTACAACTTCCATTCCCAAAATAAATCAAATAAACACGCAATTTACCTATAATTTACGGGATAAACACTGATAAAAATCAATTAATTTCGACACATCATGAATGAGTTTTCTGTTGAAGGGTTAACCAAAGAAGAAAAATATCAATGGCTATTGAATAATTGGCCTCATTTTTTAGATTCTAAGGCACCATGGTTCTCTAATTTAAGCAATGCGATGGCTTTGATTAATGAATTATTTAACCATTGGTGGACAGGGATTTACATGGTTGTTGACGGAGAACTCGTCTTGGGGCCTTTTCAAGGAACCAATGCATGTACCAGAATTGAATTTGGGAAAGGGGTGTGCGGAACGGCTTGGAAACAAAAATGCACCCAATTGGTGCCCAATGTTCACGAATTTCCCGGGCACATTGCTTGCAGCTCGGCATCAAACTCTGAAATAGTAGTTCCCATTTTTAATAATGCTGGAGATATTTGGGCCGTTTTAGATATTGACTCCGTGAATTTCTCTGAATTTGACCAAACCGATCAGCATTATTTAGAAAAATTCTGTCAAAATATTGGTTCACTAGATCCTAAATTATAGGATTACCTTCATAATTCGTATCTTGCCGAACATGTCAAAAGACAGACCAAAAAAGAACATTGCTTTACTCATTATTGTAGCCTCACTGGGCTATTTTGTTGATATTTACGATTTGATATTATTCAATATCATTAAAAAGGAAAGTCTCGATGCGCTAAGTATTGATTTCTTAACCAATGAAACCGTTCTTTTCAGATGGCAAATGGCAGGAATGCTTATTGGCGGATTAATTTGGGGGATTTGGGGCGACAAAAAAGGACGAGTAAGCGTGCTTTTTGGAAGTATCCTTATTTACAGTATTGCAAATATTGCCAATGCATTTGTAACCACCTTAGAGGCCTACAAAATATGGAGATTCATTGCGGGCTTAGGTCTTGCAGGTGAGTTGGGTGCCGCTATAACGTTGGTTGCCGAATTAATGCCCATTAAAAAACGAGGCGTAGGAACCATGATCATTGTGACTTTTGGTGCTTTAGGTGCCGTTGCTGCTTTTCTAGTTGCAGACAAAGGTGAAATAATTGGTGATTTTATCACGTCCATTATAGGTAGACCTTTAGCTAATTGGCAAGTAGCTTATATAGTGGGTGGTGCATTGGGATTGGTATTACTGGCTTTAAGAGCTGGTACTTTTGAATCAAATATGTTCTCTCAAATGCAGGATGCTCAGGTAAAAAAAGGTAATTTTTTTAGCTTGTTTAAAACCCGAGATACGTTTTTAAAGTACCTTGCCTGCATTGTAATTGGTCTACCCGTTTGGTTTGTAGTTGGAATTCTTATTGCCCTTGCACATAGATTCCTTCCAGAAATTACAGGCAACCCTAACATCATGTTAGAAGTTTCCACAAAAGAAATGGTATTGTGGAGTTATGTCGGATTATCATCTGGCGACTTATTGTCAGGGATATTATCTCAATGGTTTCAAAGCAGGAAAAAAGTCATTCTATTTAATCTCATCTCAATCTTCTTTGTGATGACTCTTTATCTTTACGGCCCTGTTGGCTCTGCAAATTACTATCGCATTTTAGCCACCTTATTAGGCATGGCAACCGGCTATTGGGCCTTATTTGTAACCAATGCCAGCGAACAATTTGGCACCAATATCAGAAGTACCGTTTCTGCAACCGTTCCCAATTTTGTGCGCGGCGGCGTGCTTTTGATTACCTGGGGATATGAATACTTTGAATCTGCATTAAAGTCGGTTTCTACCCATTACACCTTACATTCTGCTTATTTGGTCGGAATAATTTGTTTAGTCATAGCAATTTGGGGAACTTTGCGGGTCGAAGAATCCTTCCACAAGGATCTAGATTATTACGAATCCTAAATCATTGAAAAAGAATCAAAAACTTTCCTTGGCTGAAAAAGTCATTTTAGCCATTCTGGAAGACCATAAAAAAGGCAGTCTTAATGCACAACAAGTTTTTTTAAGAATCCCCAGAGAAGCTGGACTTAAAAAAGACACCATTTATCATTCACTCCTCAGCTTGGTTCAAAAAGGATTGGTTCGCCAACCCACCAAAGGTCAATTCCAAAAAGCTCAAAAAAGCCAATCCATTCAGGCTAAAGTAATCAATAATTACGCCGGTGAATTGTTGCTAAAAAATACTGAAACCGATGAAATTATTAGAGTTCCATCCAGTCTTTTGCAACGATTTCTCCCCGAAGATATCCTTGAATTGGAATTCCTCAAACAAGGCAAACGATCTGCATTTTCGCCCCCGAAGTTAATTTCCCGCACTCCAAGAAAGGTCATTGGTGTCCTAGATATTTACAATGGAAACGCATTTTTACTCACAGGGAAAAGTGGTTACAAAGACATTAAAATCACCGAATCACCTTCAGATAAATTCGATGGTTGCAAAGCGCAGGTTGAAGTTTACGACTTTCCAGAAAACAGCAGATTTCCCATAGGAAGAATCATTGACGTTTTTGGTAAACCCGGTGCGCATGACACTGAAATGCACGCCATTGTCGCTGAATTTGGTTTTTCCACCCGGTTCCCGGAGGATGTTTTAGCTGAGTCAGAAGCCATTTCTGAATCCATTGACGCAGCTGAAATAAAACAAAGAAGAGACTTTCGGTCAATTACAACATTCACTATAGACCCCGAAGATGCCAAAGATTTTGACGATGCAATATCCCTCGAAATAAATGATAAAAATGAATTTGAGGTTGGAATTCACATTGCAGATGTTAGTCATTACGTGAAGGAAGGCACCGCACTTGATCAAGAAGCAATTCAACGGGCAACATCCGTTTATTTGGTAGACAGAACCATACCAATGTTGCCGGAAAAACTAAGCAATAATCTATGTTCATTACGACCTAATGAAGATAGACTCTGTTTCTCGGTGGTTTTGACTCTTGATAAGGAATATAAAATCATCAACCATTGGATTGGAAAAGGGGTCATTCACAGCAATAAACGCTTTTCCTATGAACAAGCACAAATAGGCATCATTTCTGGCGAAGGCGATTTTGGAAAGGAATTGATCACTCTGAACACCATCGCTCAACATTTTGAAAAAATACGTTTTGACCGCGGTGCTCTTCGATTTGAAAGCAAGGAACTCAGATTTGAACTAGATGAGAAAGGTTTGCCAACCAAAGTAAAAGAAAAGGTGCGTTTTGAAGCACACAAAATGATTGAAACCTTCATGTTGCTTGCCAATCAAACTGTTGCTGTTCATGTTCATCAACATTCAACACCTCCGCCTCCGTTCATCTACAGAACCCACGATGAACCCCCACAAGAAAAACTCCTAGATTTCGCAAAGTTTTGCAAATTGATGGGTTATCCTATTCAAATTGAAAACGAAAAAGTCTTAAGGAAGTCTTTCAATAGTTTATTAGAAAGATCAGCAGGAAAACCAGAAGCTGACTTACTACAGCAAATGTCCATAAGAACAATGGCAAAAGCTGTTTATACCGGACAAAAAACATCTCATTTTGGATTGGCATTTGCCTATTACACCCATTTTACCTCACCTATTCGCCGTTACCCTGACCTATTGGCACACCGAATTCTTTTTGATTTATTAAATGCTAAACCCAGCACTTATAATTCCGCAAATATTGAAGAATTAGCCAAGCATTCAAGTAACATGGAGCAAAAAGCTTCCGATGCCGAAAGAGCCAGTATCAAGTACAAATTAGCTGAGTTAATGAAGCTGCATGAAGGAGAAATCTTTGAAGCGCGAGTCACTGGCGTAACCGAATGGGGAATTTACGCCACAATATTAGATTACCACGCCGAAGGCTTGATTCGACTTACAGACATTAGAAAAGACCAATTCTATTTCGTTGAAGATCAACGAAAAGTAGTAGGAAGACGAACCAAAAGAGAATATCGACTTGGTGATATCATTTCGGTAAAGGTAAAAAAAGCCAATTTGCTTGCAAGAAATATTGATTTAACTTTAATTGATTAAAATTGTTAATTCTGATGATGAACCTCACTGATTTACAAAAAGAATACGAAAAACACCTTGCATCCCACCCGTTCACCGGTAAGCCCTCGAACCTGTATGACTCGATGAACTATATTCTATCCTTAGGTGGTAAGCGAGTAAGGCCTTTATTGGCAATCATTGGAAACAAAATTGCAAACGGTGAAATTCATCATGGGCTAGAAATTGCGCATATCATTGAATTGTTTCATAACTTTTCTCTCATTCATGATGACATCATGGATCAAGCAGATATTCGACGTGGGCAACCCACCGTTCACAAAAAATGGGATGAGCCAACCGCTATACTTTCTGGTGACAACATGCTCGTTAAAACTTTTGAGTATTTGTTGAATTATGAAGGTCCAAATAGAGAAATCATAGCTAAAATTTACACTCGAACGGCCATTGGTGTTTGTGAAGGACAGCAACTTGACATGGATTATGCTCAACTTCCTAACACCGTTCACGAAGATGATTATTTGAACATGATCAAGCTTAAAACAGCCATTCTCTTGGGGTGCTCCCTTGAATGTGGATACCTTTCTGGCGGTGGAAATATTAACGACAGTGCTCTATTTTATGACTTCGCCATTAATATAGGATTGTCTTTCCAGTTAATGGATGATTATTTAGATGCATTTGGAGACGGATCAAAAACAGGTAAGAAAGAAGGAGGAGACATAATTGAGGGTAAAAACACTTGGCTTAAAATCAAATCTCATGATCTTTTTCCAGAAAAAACAGAAACTCTATTTTCAATGCCTCCTGAAGAGCGCGTTAATCCAACCATTGAATTCTGGAAATCCCAACAAATTGACCAAGAATTGATTCTTAAAGCCAATGAATATCATCAAAACGCCTTATCGATTTTAAATACACTCAAACAAAAAGGCTATAACATTCAACTACTTGATGATCTTGCCCATTGGCTCTTAGATAGACAACATTAATATTATTCTGTTTAATGCAATATTAGTACCGTACCTGTTTTCTGATATTCTTTGTCGTTCCATCCATCGAAGGTCAATAGCCAGGCATAAACTCCATCAGGTGCAGGATTTCCATTAACTGTTCCATCCCACTGTGTTTTCTTGTTTGATGATTCCCAAATTTTTTGTCCCCATCTATTGTAAACCTTCATTGAATATTGACGGGCAAAAACTGGAACCGTACCCCAAACATCATTTAGATTGTCTTGATTCAAAGTAAACGCATCAGGTACCCAAACCTCAGGAGGCTGAATCAAATAAATCCAATTGCTTTCTGTTGTAGCGTTGTAGTTGGTTTTTCCAAAAGCGACTTGTTCAGTTCCTTTTACTCTATACCAATAACCGCCCCAATCATAGTCTAAATCAGCGTCTCTAAAAGTGAAAATGGAAGGCGCTCCAGAATATACAGGCTGAAAAAGAGGTTTACCCCCATATTTACGTTCAAGAATCCATTGACTGCTACCAAGCTCCCAACCCTTATAATCCAACCAATTCAAATCAAAATGATAATCTGGCGCCTCAGTTGCATTTCCATTAATTACAACGGTACACCCCTCATTGGATGGCTTAGAAATGTGTCCGCATTTATCAACCACTATAATTTCATAGCAATAGGAATAATCATCCACTTTCACCATTGAATCACTTAAAAAGGTATCGGTTGTAATAAAATTGGGGGTGACGTATTGCGGTTTAGCCCCTCGTGGATATTTGTAGACCTCAAATTCTTTGAAATCAGGTTCTTTACTAGTTTCCCAAAGCAAATCAACCCTAAAATCCTCAAAAACCGATGCAGAAATCATGTGTACATTGTCAATTGGGGTATTGAGTTCTCTAACAGTACACCAACTACTTAACGGATTGGTTTTAACATTGCAAATATTCACTCCAATAATCTTATAGCAATAATTTTGCAGATTGGGAGTCACTACATTACCATCCAAAAAAGATCCTGCAGTAGAGCTCCAAATTGTATCTATAATTGAGATATTTCCTTGTGGATCTGTTTTTTCTAGTAAGAAGTATTTAAAAAATGAAGTTGGAACAATCGTTGCGGGCCAAGCAACTTTCATTTCCTTGTTTACGCGATCATAACTCACACAAATGGCATCTGGGGGGATAACAATGGGTGGTTCTTTTACTATTATTTTTACAAGTCTATAAATAGTATCTGCTTCAGGGCAGCCACAATCAAAAATCATGAGTTGTAGAACAGCTGTATCTTTTGAAAAACTACTGCATTGAGTGTTCCAAGTCAAATTAAATCTTGCCCTATTAATACCCTCGTAAGTAGTTATCATTGCAGTATCTGAACCGACCATTCCGGCTCTATTGAGCCATTTTGCCTTTATTCTCAATGTATCAAATACATCTGGATCAGAAGCCCACATAGTAAAGTTAATGGGTTGAGTCGCAATTACCTCCACCAATGTGTCGTTCATTGATGGAATTTTATTTAAATTCTCAAAATCAATTTTAAACAGAGCATTGTTGCAATTTGAACTGTTATTAATTCTAGAATATGCATTTGGCGTAGTTGGATAAATGCCATTCCTTCTGCATCCCGCGCAAACCGATTGATAAATAATTCCTTTTTTATCGAATCTACTTGTTCCTCCATCAACGTGTTCTTCTGCTTCTTTTGAGCCAGAGGTCATACCACCAAAAAAAGTGGCATAAGCCAAGTTATACATGTTTTTAGAAAAAACAGCTACATAAAAATCACTTCCGTCGGTTGTTCTTTGATAGGCATCACCGGTAATTGGAAGGTTTCTAGTAGTGCCTTTATTCCGGTGTGTCTTAGGGTTCCCAGTAAAAACATCATAGAGTGAACTATTAGTTGCCCCACCCCAACCTGAAATAAAAATTCGTTCACAACGATCAATCAAAAAGGCAGATGGACTAATATTTGGCAAATTGGAATTAGAACCAAAAGTGGTTTGAAGTTCAACTTGATTGAGATATCTATTAAAACGTGTGATGAATTGACCTTTATTGGGGTCATTATATCGTGCATTGATTACTGGCAAAGGTGCTTCTGTATGACCAAATATATAAGGTCTACCCGTATTATCGGTTTGAACAAAATAGGATTGATCATAGGAATTGGTTCCGTAATATCTTCCGGAGAGTAAACTACCCGTATTTGAGGTTAATCGTAAAATAATTCCATCAACATCACCAATGAAATTATTCATCCATTTTACACCATATTTATTAGAAAATTGCTTTCCGTTTGTTCCACCAGTTGCGTAAATATCACCAGAATCACCTAATGCTATTCCATAAATAGCAGTATACGAGTTATCAGCAGAATAAATGAGCCTTGACCATCGTAAATTAGATAAATTCCCATCTAACGAAAATACAACCCCACTCATTTTAGGACCTGAAATTGGTGAAGTTTCAACTGAATTTGGAAAATCTAAAGAATAGGTAAATCCTCCAATGTAGATATTCTTATTATCGGTGATTATTTCACCTCTAAACTCATCGGCATAATTGTAAAGAAGTGGGAAATCGTTTACATCTTGAGTGGATCGATCAGCACCAACGGCATCCATTTTAGATCCACCCACAAAAGTAGAACCCTTTAATTGAGTACCCGTTGAATTCAATTTCACCACAAAAAATTCATATCCGGTATTGGGTAAGTGGTTATAAGGCTTTGGAGTTGTAATCATTGGAAAGTCCAAACTCGTTGTCGAACCCATGATAAACAAATTATTCAAAGAATCAACTACCATACTATGGGGTTGCTCATTTCCAGAACCACCTAGATAGGTGCAATAAAGAAGCTGACTTCCACTCTGATTAAACTTTAAAATTGCTCCGTCTCTACTTCCCCCATAACCTAAATTCTCATCTTCACCTCCACCAAAATTAAGTTGAATTGCCCCTGCAGTAGTAGGTAATCCAAGATCAAAAACTGTTCCACCTGAATATCCGTTACCTAAATCATCGTATGTACCAGTGCAACCGAAATTATCGGCAAATGAACCTGAATAAGTACTAAAAACAAGAATCGGATCAATTACCAAGTCGGAGTTTGAAATAGAATTAATTTCAGGATTTAATCCTTCACTTTGAGCATCTGTTCCTTCCCAATGATAAGAAATAACATTTTTATCAATTCTGTAATGAAGTTGTTCTACTGTTTTTTGTCCATCTTCATCAATAAAATAAACCAAGGGTATACTCTCAAAAAATTCATGGTTATTGGAATTGATTTTCAATTTCTTCGAGTGAACCATTTGAACATTGGCACCTTCAAATTGATATTTAATTTGATCCAACCAGTTAATTTTTTTAGAATCATGGATTAACCAATTGTATTTAATCCCTGAATTGGTGCATTTAAATTCAAGATCTACCCCATCGTACACATTTTTGAAAAGAATTATTTCTCGCTTTCTGATATCAGTTGACCATTTTTGAGGATTGCTACCTTTGATGAAATTGTAAATTTCATTGGAAGAATCTCCTTCAAATTGATAATTTGATAGATTCGCACCAAAAAAATCCAAATGAACAACATCACAATTAAGCTTTAAATGATCAACCGTCTTATCATGCAGACTTTCAAGTTCTTCTTCTTTTAATAATTGTATCCATATACCCGACTTAGTAAACCATAATTGTCCAAAATTCAAGGGTAATTTTGCTATGACATTATCAGAATACTGGTTTTTATTCGGAATAAACTGTGGGTTGGTACCATCAATGGCAAAAACATTGACCGAAATCAATGATGTTAACAACCATATATACCAACCTTTTAGATTCATTAAAAAATCAAATTTCGTACTTCTTTACATAAGATCACCTACATAGACGTTAAATTTGGGTCAGAAGTTTTTGCGAAAAATGCAAAAACCTACCTTTGCACCATGAAAATTGCCTTTTTTGGAACACCTGCATTTGCTGCTGAATCGTTAAAATCTCTTGCTGAAGCTGGATTTGAGATTTCGGCAGTAATAACCGCTCCCGATAAGCCAGCAGGAAGGGGTCAAAAAATGCAAATGTCGGATGTAAAAAAAACAGCTCTGGAGATGGGGCTTTTAATCTTGCAGCCCGAAAAACTAAAATCTACAGAATTCATTGAACAGTTTAAATCATTGGATGTCGATTTAGGAGTTGTTATAGCATTTAGAATGTTACCAGAAATTATTTGGAGTGCTCCAAAGTTAGGTACAGTAAACCTCCACGCTTCATTACTCCCAGATTATCGAGGAGCTGCGCCTATCAATCACGCAATAATCAATGGTGAAACAATGACAGGTGTCTCCACCTTTTTTTTAAAACATGAAATTGACACCGGAGACATCATTTTAAGTGAAAGCATTGAGATTTTACCGAACGAAAACGCCAGTTCACTTCACGATAAACTGATGATATTAGGTAGTAGAACTATTGTATCTACGGTAAAATTAATTGAAATTCACCGAGGGAAGACACCAGTAACCGCACAAATCGTAAACCAAAATCCCAAATTAGCACCAAAAATATTTAGGGATTTTTGCGAGTTATCTAATTCCTTGAATTCCATTGACTTCTATAATAAGGTTCGTGGATTGAGTACTTATCCGGGTGCATGGATAAAAAGTCCATGGGGAGATCTTAAAATAATATCGTGCGAGCTAGTTTCAGAGAATACTCTAAAAGACATTCAGATTCAACACCAACAATCATTAGGAAATTCTTTTCACTTGATTTCAAAGCGTTTGTTTGTTAAAACACTAGACTTCTATATTGAAGTAATTGAATTGCAAGTAGCTGGAAAGCCAAAAATGAAATCATCTGACTTTATAAATGGCTTGAGATTATAATTTTTAATTTTTTTTTGTTTTTTCATTTTTGTTTTTATACCTTGCGTTTTAAATAACAACAAAACGCCTATAAGACACATCTTTACCTAAACCTATTTTTTAGTATTTAAACTTAACAGGGAGGTATCTATGATGACTAAGTCTATTTTAGCTGACGGCGTATTGATTCAACGTTACGTTGAAGGAAGCCAAACCGCATTCGAAACACTTATGAAGCGTCATAAACAACGCATCTTTAGTTCTATTTTAAACGTTGTAAACGACCGTTACATCGCTGAAGACATTTTTCAGGAGACTTTCATCAAGGTAATTCATCAAATCAGAGCGGGCAAATACAATCACGAAGACAAATTTCTTCCATGGGCACTTCGAATTGCACGAAATCTGGCCATTGACTCCATTCGACAGCGCAAGAGATTACCTTCAGTTGTAAATTCTGAAGGGTATGATATTTTTGAAACTTTAATGGTTTTTGACAAATCTCAGGAAGAAATTCAGATTGAAAACGATGAAAAATCTTTGATTACAAAGTTGATTCATCAACTTCCAATCGAACAAAAAGAAGTATTGATACTTCGAAATTATGCTGATCTTAGTTTTAAAGAAATTGCTGCCATTACAGATACAAACATAAATACTTGTATAGGTAGAATGCACTACGCCATCATGAACTTGAGAAAAATGATGGAAAAAAATAGCGTTAGGGTAAAATAATTTCAGACTTCTTCCGTTCTTGTGTTGTATTAAAGACGGAAATCTATGAATATAAACATTACCGAAACTGACATCATCTCTTATTTTTACAATGAAAGCAGCCCTGAAGTAACTGATTATATTCAAGTTAACATCAGCGATAGGCAAGACTGGCAAGAACTTATCAGAGACCTTCAAACATTAAGAAGTTCTATGTGTAATTTCCAAAATCCACATCCAACCAGTTTAAATATTGTCCTGGAAGAGATTAGTATGCAAGAAAACCACTCCTTGTAGAAATTACATTCAACTAATTTTCAATTGTTGGTTCGTCATGTTAATGTTAACTTCGCAACATGTTCGAAATTCCCAAACTAGATTTATCTGATTTTGTATCTGGCGACGCAGAAAAGAAAAAACAGTTCGTCACGAACCTAGGCAAAGCATACGAAGAAATTGGCTTTGTAGCCATCCGAAATCACGGAATTTCTGAAACCATCCTCAAGAATTTATACAAATCAGTGGAAGATTTTTTTCAGCTTCCGTTAGATATTAAACTTAAATACGACGATACAGCTGGCGGCGGACAACGAGGTTACACTGGGTTTGGTAAAGAACATGCAAAAGATAGAAATGCAGGTGATTTAAAAGAATTTTGGCACTTCGGCCAATATGTTGATTCCGCAGATTCTAACCCTCCAAGCTTCCCTGAGAATAAATGGGTTGAAGAGCTAACTGCATTCAATGTGTCTGGAAAAGAAATTTATCAGTCATTAGAATCAACTGGAAAAACCATGTTGCAAGCTATCGCTCTCTATTTGGGCTTGGATGAATTTTATTTTGATCAAAGAATCTTCAATGGCAATTCCATTTTAAGAGCCATCCACTACCCTCCTATAACATCTGACCCTTTAAATGCAATTAGAGCAGGTGAACACGAAGATATTAACCTAATAACATTGTTGGTTGGTGCCTCTGCAGATGGACTAGAGGTTTTAAACAAACAAGGACAGTATATTCCCGTAACGGAAGTAGAAAACCACATTGTTGTCAATGTAGGTGATATGTTACAAAGATTAACCAATGACAAATTGCGCAGTACAACTCATAGAGTGGTTAATCCGCCTCAAGAAAAATGGCACGAGCCTCGATATAGTATTCCCTTCTTTTTACATCCAAGGCCTGAAGTGAGGTTAGATTGCCTTGAATCTTGTATATCTAGTGAAAATCCAAAAAAATACGAAGACTGTACAGCAAATGAATTCCTGATTCAGAGACTAACTGAAATTGGATTGATTAAATAAGATTCCAATCTTTAGAGAAACAAATTCTTCAGTTCTTGAGCATCTTCGGGTTTCATTTTTCCCGCTAATATTAGACGCACTTGTCGGCGGCGAAGAGCACCTGCATATTTTTCTTTCTCAACATCTGTCTGAGGCTCAATAGCAGCTACGGGTGTTGGACGGTGTCTACTATCTAAAGCAACGAAAGTGTAATATGCTTCATTGGATTTGATTTTCTCTCCAGTAGGGATATTTTGAGTCCAAACCTCAATAAATACTTCCATAGAAGAATTAAATGAACGGGTGACATAAGCATTGAGTGTGACTACATCGCCAAGTTTAATAGCTTCTTTGAAGGACACTGAATCTACGGCGGCGGTTACAACTATTTTATTGCTGTGTTTTTGGGCCGCTATGGCTGCACAAATATCCATCCAATGAAGCATTTTACCACCCATTAAATTATGAAGAGTATTTGTATCGTTTGGTAAGACAATTTCATTCATTTGGGTGAATGAGTCTTGCGGCATTTTAATGGTTAAGTTGCTCATAATTGGTGGTTTTTTAGACTTTACTAATACGATTATACGAAAGGCTTTATATAGAAAAAGCCGTGCAACTTTAAGAAGCACGGCTTTATTTATTTATTTCAATGAATTAAGCTTGGGCTTCTACTACAGAAACAAAACTTCTGCCGTTTTTACCTTTGCTGAATTGAACGATACCGTCTGACAAGGCAAACAAGGTATGATCTTTACCAATTCCTACATTAACATCAGCGTGGTGCTTGGTACCGCGTTGACGAACGATGATGTTACCTGCTTTTACGATTTGGCCACCGTAAATTTTAACACCCAATCTTTTACTGTGAGACTCACGGCCGTTTTTGGTACTACCAGCTCCTTTTTTATGTGCCATTTTCTTTTCGTATTAATTGATTAAGCAGTAATTTTTTCAATTCTCAAACGGGTCAAATAATGTCTGAAACCGTTTTTTACTTTGTAACCTTTTCTTCTTTTCTTTTTGAAAACGATTACCTTATCACCTTTACCATGGTTGGTTACGGTGCAAGAAACCTTAGCACCAGAAACAGTAGGTTGACCTACTTTAACTTTATCTCCACCTATGAAAAGAACTTTATCAAACTCAATGGTTGAACCTTGTTCAGCCTCGAGACGATTGACAATAAGGTAGGAATTCTCCTGCACTTTGTATTGTCTTCCTGCGATTTCTACTATAGCGTACATGACGAAATTGGGCTGCAAAGTTAACCATAATTTACAATTAAACAAGGTATTCCTTGATTTTTTTCAAAGTATTTAGCGGCAATTTCAACTTGTTTACTTTTATAGACAATCCAAATTTTGGGGTACAAGTACAACGTTTAAAACATGAATTTTGTCATTGAATGAAATACGCAATAATATCTGCATTTGTTCTATGCACAGGGCAATTGATGGCGCAGACTGAGAAACCCAAAGGCTTTGAAAATAGCAGCAGAGATGTGGTTTCAGGCACAAACATCAAGTTGATATCTGCTTCTCGAATTAATATTGAGCCGGCAGTACCTCAAACCGAAGCTCCCAAGATTAACATTGATTTCAAAACACCACAATTTTCGTGGACAACCCAGAAGTACATCCAAAATATTTCTCCAGAAATCATCAAGGAACGCAGTCAAGACAGTGTTTACTTATCAAATTATCTACGCCTAGGCGCTGGAAACAACTCGCATTTATTGGGTGAATTGTTTTTATCAAATAGACCCAACAATAAATGGGCTTACAATTTATCAGCACTGCATTTCAATGCCAATAATGCTTTGAGAGATCAAAAAGTTGGAAATACTAGAGTTGACATGAGTGGATCTAGGTTTTTCAACAATTCTAGCATTACTACCCGATTATACTATCACAGAGACCTGCATACATTTTTTGGAAAAGACTCAGGGATTACTCAAGAAACAAATTCAGATAGAGTATTTTCCATTAGTGAAAAAGGCAAATTAGCTCAAAACTATGGCTTTAATATTGATTATATCTCATTGGCAAACAGAAAGAAACCTGAATTCAGATGGTTGAATTCAGCTCAAATGTTTGAAACCAATTTCAGACATCAAGAGATGGAATTAGCCTCGACTTTGAGATTCAACTCCAAATTATCAAAATTCTCAATATTTGGCGACTTATCAGCTAATTATATTCAAACCAACCAGCGCAGCGATACGGGTATAGCTCAAAAAAGCAATCAACTATTTATTGATGTTCTACCTAGGGTGAAGTTTTACCATAAACCAACTGATTTCAATGTGATTGGTGGTATAAATGTTAATCACGTTCAAAACACTCTAGATAGTACCTCAAGTAAGACATACGTGAATGCACACATTGAATTTGAGAAAGGAATTACTGGTTTAGAAATGAAATTGTATGGCGGATTTGATGGCGGATTAAGAAAGAATAGTATACGTAGAATTCACGACCAAATGCCTTTTTTCATAGAGAATCAAGTTTTGAAAAATTCCTACGAACAGTACAATGTTTTTGTTGGAATCAAAGGTAAAATTTCTAATCAATCTCTTTTTTACATGGATTTTGGAGGAAATTCAATCATTGATCAATTGATGTTTGCTTCAGTATCTAATAAAGCTGACACCCTTCGCAACAATATAGATTCGCTTAGAGGACTAAAGGCTGTTTACAATACGGTTTCAACGGTCTATTTCAGAGTGGGTGCTGAATATATGCTTGGTGAAAAAATTAAAGTAAGTGGTAACTTAAAAGTACTAAACTACGGTTCAGATGATGTTTATTGGCATCTGCCAAGCCTTATGTATGATGTTAGTGCACACTTCACCCCCATTGAAACCGTTAAAATAAAAGTTGGTTTAACTGGAATGGGGAACAGAAATAACCAAATTCTTCTTGAGAATAACAAAGTTAAGGTTGACCCTGTGGGCAGTGTTTTAGATCTTCATGCTAGACTGGATTACCGATTTAAAGAAAAAGGTAGAGTTTGGATACAAGGAAGTAATCTTCTAAATAGAAATTATCAAATGTGGTATGGTTTACCCAACTTCGGTATTACCGTGATGGGTGGTATTTCACTTGGTTTGTTTTAATAAAGAGTCTATATTTGTATGATGTCGAATTCTAATTTTCAATTATGGGTACTTCAAGTATTGGCTAAAAACCATTACGTGAGCATACCTGATTTGGGTAGTTTTACCCTTCGGGAATTAGATTCTTCGGCTAATTCTGTGAATCGCGAATACAAGCCAAGGCATTCTCAATTAATCTTCTCCACAAAATTCAACAATGAAGATTCTTTTTTAGTTGAATGCGTCATTTATCACACAGGCTCATCCTACAAAGACGCCGTTCAGCTAATTAAAGATGAAGTTGCCGGACTTAAAAGTCAACTTATACAGAAAAAGTACTTCAGTTTTGGATCCTTAGGGAATTTCTTTTTCAATCCTACATCGGGAATTTTCTTTGTTGGTCGTAATCAATCGAATCTTCACGCCCATGCATTTGGATTGATGCCCTTGAAATGGGAAGTGAAATTAACGTCCCAAGAAACAAAAAAGGAATCTGTCCGTATTGTACCGCCTCCAATTCAAGAAGAAAACCACACTGAAGACGCAACAATTGTGAGCGTTGATGAAGAGTTGCTTGATCAAACCATCGAACGTCATAGGGGTTTAAGATTTTGGAATGTTGCAGCGAGTGTTGCCCTTTTAAGTGTATCTGTAGGTGCCATTTATTTAATGTCGTTAAGTTGGAATAACGTATTGAGCAATCAGCAAACAGCTAGCCAAATTCCAGTTCCGAACGTCAACAATGAAGGTCCTGAATTTATAATGGTGAATGGAAAATTAATCAGCACAAAAGCAAAAGAATTAGTTAAAAATGATTCAATTGCGGCTTCTAGCGCGGTTGATACGATTTCAAAAACTTCTTTTACTATTGACGAATATAGATCTAACATTGTTAAAAATGCCGGTAGGTATTTTGTGGTGGGTGGATCTTACATGACTGAAAGTGCTGCTCAATTGGAATGCAAACATTGGGAAAAATTGGGGTATTCTTCGACTTACATCAAAGTCAAAAACAGCAGTCTACTCAAAATTATTCTAAAACGTTTTGAAACTGAAAAAGATGCTAGCGATTTTGCCGTTAGTATTAAAGATCAACCAACACAAAGTATTTCTGTACAAAATCTTCACCTTCAATAAATAAATTTCCATGAGGAAGTATGTTATCGAAAATAGTTTGGGTACAACCACCCAACAGCGAACAATTGCTGCCATATTAAGCTTGATAATTTCATTAATTATCACTGCAGCTATGTACCTGCTCCATATAAGAGTGCCCAATCCCCCATTTGAAACTAAAACGGGTGAATTGATGCTTGATTTTGGACTTGAAGAAGTTTCCTATGGAAGTCCCAACGAAGGAGGACCTTCAGACTTTCCACCGGAATTGGGTGGAGGATCCTCCGAACCGTCTACTACAACTTCCACACCAAGCGCAGTTCAAACTGGAGGCTATGGTGATATTGTAAATACTTCTGACGAAAGCGTTGAAACTGGACTACCACCTATTGATCCGCCAGCAAGTAAAACTCCTCAAGTTAATTCACGATTGGCTGGACTACAATCTAAAATTGGCAAACGCGGCACCGATGGAAATGGATCTCCCAAAGGAATTGAGGGTGGACAAGGCAATGTAGGATTTGGGGGCGGTGCCAATACAGGTGGTATTTTAGGTAATGGGGGTACTCGCGTTACCAAGAATACTGGAAATGGCTTTTTTACTGCTTCTGGATTTGCTAACTACAGTGTTAGCAGCAATGTTCGCGAATTGAAAGAAAAGTTAAGAGGTACTATCGATGCTGAAGTTACAGTGGATTGCAATGGCAATGCCAGATTCAAGAGACTATTACCTTCCAGCAATTTTCAAGGCTTGGATACCGATGCAAAGCAAGCCATGGAATATTTCATTTCGAAAACTACTTTTACCCGTGTTGGAGATAAATGTCCTGAAACAGGCAGAATTTCTCTGAACGTAAAAAACACCATAGCTGATTAATAGGGTTCTGTGAACTATCAAGAATCTGTTGACTTCTTGTTTAGCCAGTTGCCTATGTTCCAAAACGAAGGCAAATCTGCTTATAAAACAGACATAACCAATACTGTTTTATTGTTAGAAGCTTTGGGGAATCCTCATTTAACGGTGTCTACTAAATGGATACATGTTGCAGGAACAAACGGTAAAGGCTCTGTATCAAGCAGTTTAGCGGCTATTTTGACCTCAAATGGATACAAAACCGGATTGTATACATCTCCTCATTTAATTGATTTTAGAGAAAGAATAAGGATCGATGGAGAATGCGTTTCAGAAGCATTTGTGATTGATTTTGTTGAATCTGTGCGTCAATTAATGATTGATATTAAGCCTTCGTTTTTCGAAATTACTGTTGCAATGGCCTTTGAATATTTTAAACAACAGAAAATTGATTGGGGTATCATAGAAGTTGGATTGGGCGGAAGATTGGATTCAACCAATGTGATTGAAGGTGATCTAAAGGTGATTACTTCCATTGGTTTCGATCACATGGATTTATTAGGAGACCGTTTAGAACAAATAGCCACTGAAAAGGCTGGGATTATTAAAGGGCCCTCTCCTACAGTTATTCAGCGCGACATTCCAAAAGAAGCATTAAATGTAATTCTAAATCAAGCAAAATTATTTGATAGTAACCCTAGTTTAAGCATTGATGCTCCTGCGGAGTGGCGTCAAAAATTTGAATTAAAAGGTAAATATCAGCAACTCAATATATCAACCATATTTACAGCTGTAGAAGTCTTGAAATCGATGGGAGTCTCTTTAAATGAATCTCTAAACCAACATGGCATTTCAAATATTGTAAAACTTAGTGGTTTACGTGGAAGATGGGAAATCATTAATCAGAATCCATTAATTATTTGTGATACTGGGCACAACGAAGATGGAATTAGATTTATTATTGATCAATTAAATTCTTTAAAAAATACCCGAGATATCATCTTCATTTGGGGCATGGTAAAAGATAAAGATCGAAAAAAGATTTTATCGCTGTTGCCAAAAGACTCAACCTATTTAATTGTAAAGCCAGAAGTTCAACGTGGATACGATTCTAATTTAATGACTCAAGAATTCATTGAATTGGGATTGAACGCCAAAGATTGTCAAAAGATGCCTGAAGCTATTGAGAAAGCCATTTCATCAGCAAAAAACAATGGGTCAATGATATTTATTGGAGGCAGTACCTTTACGGTGGCAGATGCCTTAAAGAATTTTTAAATTACGTATTTCCTAAATAAAAAAGCCACCCTTGTGAGGTGGCTTTTTTTATTATTCTAATTTTAGTTTATCTCAATAAGGTAATGGTACCATCGAATACATATTCTACCTCTTCAAAAGATGTAACTACAACGTGGTATACATAAACACCTTGTTGACAATCTACACCTTGAGCATCTCTTCCATCCCATCCGTTAAGAGGATTATTGGTTTCAAATAACTTCTCACCCCAACGGTTGAATACTAACATATTAAATGTTTTGAAGTTTGTAGCAACAGGGTTGAAAGTTTCATTCTTATTAGGACCTTCAGTATTTGGAGTAAACACGTCTGGTATAAATACAATGATATCAGGACCAATATGAACTCTGCGTGAGAAAGTATCTACACAACCATGGTTTGAATACACAGTAAGTAGAATTCTATATACACCTGTATCACGTGAGTAAGCAAATCTTGGTCCTTCACTCATTGCGGTGTCATTGGCATTGCCAGTTCCAAAATTCCACACATAACTCATTGTTGGGTTAAATGGTACCGCTTGAATGGTACTTTTATTCAACATTGTAAACTTAGGCAATGCAACGGTTGTTGAATAAGAAGGATCCGTTTCAAAATACGCATCAGGTAATGGGTATGCTTCTACATGCTCTGGACCATCAATAGAGGTAGCACATTGTCCGCCATCAGGAGTATTATTGGTAACGGTCACTTTTACATTGTAACGACCTTGAGTTGGATATAAAATTCCAGATGGGTTAGACACATATGATGTATCACCATTTCCGAACGTCCAAATATAACTCAATTGGTTTTGAGGAATGCCTTTAGACTCTGTTACAAACCAATCAGTTGATAATGGTACACAACCATTAAACTTAGAAATTGGCTCAAGTACAGGGTAAGGATGTATTACGATTAAAATGGAGTCTGAAACGGCAGGACAAACATCATTCGCAAAAGGCACTGTTGTAACCTTCAAGAAAGCTTGTTTATTGGTTGCATCGTTTGTTCCATGAGTGTAGACGATATTCTCTGATGAAGCATTATCCACAGTACCATCAGAACCATTTACTACCTGCCAATTCACTTTATTATTGCTCCATTTACTCACACTTTGCACAGGGAAAGGAGAATTCTCACACTGTGGATATGGATTAACTGTAGTGATTTCTATTTCAGGTTGGGTTCGCACGGATACATAATAAATTTCTGTATCGGCGCAACCATTATTGTCTCTGTAAGCTAATTTCATTGGAAAAGGACCTTCTAATGCTGAAGTATAGGTTGAAACAGGATTAAATTTAGATCCGTTCAAGTTTATTCCCTCCCAAGTAGCGATACCTGAAGTTGGTTTGGTTTTACTCATATCAATACGAGTATTTAGTTCCAAGGGAGTGCTATTGCTGCATAATGTTAATGGACCTAACAATACTGCATCTGGAGTATCATTCACATACATGTAAAATGAATCTGTCTTCAAACATCCAGTTCCATCGTTACTATACAAAATCTTGTAGGTTCCAGGTCCAAAACTTGGTGGAAATAAATGACCACTAGGAAGTGCTTTTCCTACTCTTGGGTCTGTCTTACTGTAGTTAACTTCGGTAATTTTATATTTACCACCATCGCCAGGTGCTCCAGGTTTACCGTTCACAGTAACATAATCATTCAGATTTATAGTATCCCAATTCACACAAACAGGATTAGGAGTTAACACCTTAACTGTAGGCTCTGGAATAATAGTATTTGAAACCGTATCGCAACTTCTGCAACCCGTAATAACATCCTCAATACATAGACTGTAGTGGTATCTACCCATGTAAAAATCTTCCGTGGGATCGCCAAATTTAAATCGAAAATCAGGCGTACCAAAAGGATTGTTGTTATATAAAACATTATTCGCATCAACACCTGATGGAACCGTTTTAACTTCCCAAGTCCATTTTATACCCGCTTTTGTTTTCGGACGGACTACGTTGTTATCCATAGAAGCTTCACCCAAATCTTGACAATAAATTTTTGGTGTTAACTGTAAAATTGGGTTACCATTGATACGTTGAATAGCAGAATCATAATTCACACAACCATTGGTATCCTTGAACCAACCGTAAACTTTAGCTTGATAATTTTGACCATTTTGAAGTTTGGAATTGTCAAGTAAAGTCGTTTTAAATAGATGACGAGTAGTGGTTATACTATCTACATACTGATCTTTCTTTTGCAAAGTACCAGACCACATTCTTACACCGTTTGTTTTACCTACATTCAAGAAACTGTTGAGCTCAATATCTCCGTAGTCATAACATTGCGGAGGCAAAGGCTTTTTAGTCCATGTAACAATTGGCAAAGTATTAACCTTAATGGTCATAGTATCATAATCCTCGCAGGTATGTCCTGATTGAGTCACTTTCGCATAGAATTGATAATTAAAGTTCTGGGCAGAACCACCATTTGAATTGGTGTTTTTAGGAGAAACTACATATTCAAAGTTTGCACCTAGTGTGGTACTTTGTGTGATATTTTTCCATTGGTATGTAGCCGTTTGATTGTAAGGTTTGTGCTGCCCTTGGATGGTTGCTGACTTTTGATGGCAAATCACTTGATCTGCCCCAGCAATTGCAATGACTGTGTCATTTACGAAAAGATTTATTGTGTCTGTTCTTTCACACTTAAACTTTCTTTCAACTAATTTAACAGTGTATTGGCCCGCAACATTCTTATAAACAACTTGAGTAGTATCACCTGAGCTCCAGAAATAATCTAATGTATCATTATTTTGTGCATCAAATTTTGCAATTTCATAAGTACAGATTCTTTGATCTTTACCCAAGTCTACCTTTGGTAAAGGCTTTAACCAAATTACAGCAGTATCCCAAAACTTACAACCATCTCCATCAGTAATTCTAACGCGAATGATTGAATCTGAAACCACCTTATTTACTTTCATGGTTTGAAGAGTATCACCACTCACGTGAAGCTCATTAGACATAGTGTATGACTTTTTGGTACTGTCTGCGGTCATCTTCCAACGAGTCCAATAATATCTGTAAGGAGATTTCGCATTGAGAATGTTTGGCTTCAAAGTCATGTTTGTATTCAAACACGCAAATGTGTCTGCAGTTGCTAACACCGCCTTAGGTGGTGCAGGGAATTCAACAGTATCGGCATACACTGTTGGGCAGTTAAATGAATTATTAATGGTATGAACAAAGATGTATTTACCACCCCAATAATAGTTCATTGAGTCAGACATCTTAGTACTGTATTTTAACTCTCGACCACTGGAATCTCTGACACTCCATAAATATGTAGCCTTACTCTTAAAATTCGCCGGCAAGACTGAGGTAAAGGCAAACCTACCGCATTTAAGAGTATCGTATTTTCTCACTGCCTCAGCGCGTGGATTTACCTTCACTTTAAAGCTTCGGATAGAGTTCATTGGAGGGGTACAGTGTTGATCTGTAGCATTCACAGTGAAAGAATAAGAAACTTCAGAAGCATCTCCACGTTTGGTTTGCCAACAGAATTCGTATTCTTTTTCTCGTTTTGTTGGATCTACAACCGTGAATGTAGCACCTGGGATACCACCATTCCATTTTGCCAGAACTGTGTCAGGAGTTTTTTGGTTGGGTGTAAAGGTCTCATCAGTAATTTTAATTTTCTTACAAATTTTGTCGCCTTCACAAATATTCCAAGAGAAGGGTCCATTGATGATAGGAGGCTTGTTATAACCACACTCATCTAAAACCCACATTTGCATGTCACGTCGCGTTCTACCTACCACAATCCAGTTTCCGGTAGCACTGTCTTGACGCCATTCCGTTTGCTGGATTACCATGATAGGAACCTCATCGCATTTGGTTGGGGTTACAATGATATCACCGTTAGTGGTATCAAAGTAAAATCCGCGAGGAGGAACTAAATTGGGTCTAGGGTCACACTTGATGGTGGTTGGTGGAATACAGAAAGGAGTAATTGGATATTGATCAGTAAAAGGAGAAGAATACGGTACTGCATTGTTTGGCAATCCGCGCAAACCTTTAACTAAATTATATGAAATAGAGTCAAAATCTACGGTATCAATCGCACCGTTGTTGTAGTACCAAGGTGTGTTACAACACAAGAATCCCACAGGCTCGTTAGAAAGTTGCGGGCTACTGTTACATTTGTTGGTTGTTTTCTTAATGTTGCAAATATTAATCATACAGGTAGTGTAGAAGTCTTGGTTAGATGCACCTGTAGTAATCGCACCATTTCTGCAACATTGTCCAGTGTAGAAGGTTACTTCACAGCATGAACTTTTATTTACAAACTGATTCAATGGAGAAGAACCAAAGTCAATAGTAACCTCAAATGTATGTTCCTCTACTCCTTTACCGGTTCCGTAGGTGTTTGAGGGGCTACATGGACTTGTTGCTGAAGAGCAACGAGTTGTTACATCTCTGATACCCGTTCTAGTTACTCCGCCTAAAGATACGCTTCCGCAACCATTACCACCGTTTAGACCAGCATATGCTCCGAACGAAGGACCACTGAAGGAGATACCACGGCAGTCGCGGTAAATTTTAAAGGTAATTTTGTACTTGCCGTTTCCTAAACATCTGTAACTCATGTCAGCACCCATCATGTGAGATGCATTTGATGTTTTTGGACCGATGAAAAATAAAACGGCGAATAAAAAGGGTAAAAATCTTCTCATATTGATTTTGATGATTGTTTCTTTGACACGAACTTTAAAATTCGCGTTGCCCCAAAAGTACATTTTTTTCATCATTTTTTCCAAAACCTATTCATATTCGTTGGAACTTAATGATAAATTTGCCCTACAAATTGACAAAAAAATGAAATACCAATCTCCTTCGAAAGAACTGTTCGTTAAAAACAGGCAAAAACTGTCGTCAAGCTTGAAGCCAGGTTCTATTGCAGTTTTTCATTCAAATGCGGAAATGCCTCGAAATGGAGATGCTTTTTTCAGCTTCAGACAACAGTCAGATTTATATTATCTGACCGGAGTAGACCAAGAAGATACCATTTTGGTTTTGTTTCCTGAATGCCCGAACCCAATGTTTAAAGAAGCCATTTTTGTGAAAGAAACAAATGAGCAAATTGCCGTTTGGGATGGCGCTAGATTAAACCCTACTCAAGTTTTTGAAAAGTCTGGTATAAGTTCTGTTTTTTGGTTTCATGAATTTTGGAAAACCATTCATTCGGTTATTTTGATGGCTGAAAACATTTATGTGAATTTGAATGAAAATGATAGATTTTTATCAGATGTTGCCTATTCCAACTTAACCTTCACACATCAACTCAGAGCAAAATATCCAGCACATCAATTTCTACGAAGCACACCAATCATGTCAAAGTTACGAATGCAAAAGGCGCCCGAAGAAATTGACATGCTAAAAGAAGCGGTAGAAATTACCCGAAAAGGATTGATGCGAGTTTTAAAATTTATCAAACCTGGCGTTTGGGAATATGAAATTGAAGCCGAATTGATTCATGAATTTGTTAGAAATAGAAGTCGCGGATTTGCCTTTGATCCTATAATTGCATCAGGTAGTTCAGCTTGCGTATTGCATTACATTGAGAACAATAAACAAGTAAAAGACGGTGATTTATTGTTGTTAGACTTTGGAGCGGAATATGGCAATTACAATGGTGATTTGACTAGATGTATTCCTGCAAATGGAACATTTACTTCCCGTCAAAAACAAGTTTATAATGCTGTATTAGACGTACATAAATTCGCTCGATCCATCATCAAACCGGGTGTTTCTTTGCCGGTATATCATGCAGAAGTTTGCAATTTCACCAATGAAAAGTTAGTTGAATTGGGGCTGTTTACGTCCCAAGAAATAAAAGACAATCCCAAAGCCTTCATGAAATATTTCATGCACGGAACTTCGCATCATTTGGGGCTAGATGTTCACGATGTGATGCATAGATACGAACCCATACCAGAAGGGTCAGTGCTTACCATTGAGCCTGGAATTTATATTCCTGAGGAAGGCATTGGAGTTCGAATTGAAAATGATGTCATTGTGAACACTGGAAACGTGATAGATTTGATGGCAAATTTCCCCATTGAAGTAGAGGAAATTGAGGCTGCAATGCACTAATTCACTTTAGAGCCAACCATCTTCGCCAACCAGAGGTACAAATTTAAAATCACCAAACTTTTCACGTTTAAAATGCGTTTCTGAGTTGCGGGTTATGCGAAACATTTCCTGACTATTTCTTTCGGTTCCTACAGGTATAACCAATCTCCCTCCTATTTTCAGTTGCTTCATGAGTTCTTGGGGAATTGTAGGAGCACCAGCGGTCACTATTATGGCATCGTACGGGGCATATTTTGAATATCCTTTGCTTCCATCGCCGTGAATGAGTTTTATTTTGTCTCTGTAGGAAACCAACAATCTAGCTGCCTCTTGTAACAGAGGCTTGACGTATTCAATAGAAAATAACTGAACACCCAATTCTGCCAAGACCGCAGCTTGATATCCCGATCCAGTTCCAATTTCTAAAACTCTACTATCAACTTCAACATCAATCAGCTGAGTTTGAAAAGCAACCGTGTAAGGTTGAGATATGGTTTGATCATGCCCAATCGGAAAAGCAGCATCTCTATAGGCTAGATTTTCAAAGTCTTTGGGGAAGTACCAATGTCTTGGAACGCGCTTCATGGCCTCGAGTACGGCTTTATTTTGGATGCCTTTGTGCTCCAACTCGTTGATTAGCTTTAATCTTCTTCCTTTATGTACTGGGAGGTCTAACATATTGTACGCCTGTAATGATTGTGTGAAACGCAATTTGGGAACACAAAGTTAAACCTCAATTTTTGCATGACGAAAACAATTTTAAAACTTGATGAAACGAAGCATCATTTTAGGTTCAAGTAAAGCCATAGAAGAATACCTCCAAGAATTAAATTCTATTGATGGTATTCAAATTCAAGGGTATCTTGATCCTGACGATTCCAACAACTACAATCTTATGGGTGATTTAATTCAACTGTTGGAAATCATTGATAAAGGTGATCTTTTCATTATTGGAAATCAAGTAGATAGTGTTGATATTGAAGTGCTTAGTCAAATGATTCGCTACGGAAAACACATTTTTGTAGACGGTTTCAGACAATGGTCAACACATGAAATCAATACCCTAGAAAAACTTAGAAACGAAAGTCAAACTATACTTCAATTTGGAAATACCCTCTACGGTAGACCCATTTTTACTACTGCTCAACAATTCATCAAAAAACCTCGTTTTATTAAACTAGAAAAATTTAGCAAAGCCCCTGTTAAAGGTCAATTTGAATCTTGGATTTTCAAGAATCTCTCTGAAGACTTAGACATTATTCTTAGACTCATGAATTGTGGCGTAAGAAGCGTAAACGCCCGACCTATGTTCTTGTTTGGAGAACAAACAGACCTCCTTAACATACACATAGAGTTTGACAATGATTCTATTTGTCAAATTTCAATGGGAAGAGCCATAGATGAAGGCAAACACTTATTAAAGGTATATCAGCAAGACAAATTGTTTGACATCAATTTTGCTGAAAATCAATTGTCTGAATCGAGATACAACAATAATTTAGATCAATTGAAGTTAGATTATGGTTTAAATGACTCGGTTTGGAATGAAAATGAAATCCAATCAGAAGCTGAATTCATTACCCTTGATAGACCCATTATGCCTTACCATTCTAAAAGAATGGAATTGCGAAATTTTATCGAGAACATTGATAAAAGACTCACTCCGCTGACCAATTTGCAGAATTTACAGTTGGTTTCTGATCTAAGCGAATGGATTTGCGAGAAAGTTAAACGGAGATATCAAACGGTTTAGGCACACTTTTTATTCAACTCGGTTAATCGTAACTTTGCCCAATGTCAATTTTCAGGTATTTGGCAAAAACTTTGTTTTTATTTCTTGGGATAAGCATTCTTGCACGTTGCAAATCAGATGACTCTTTTGTGCCTTCTTATTTGGAAATAACCAATATTGAAGTGGATGCTTCTAGCATTGAAGGCAATTCTATCCATGAAATTATAGGTATTCAACCCGTACACAACGGTCAGTCTTTGGGCACTTTTCCTGTACCATGTAAAATCCCAATTAATGCTGAAGGCATTACAAAAATGCAGTTTGTGGCATTTGTCAAAAACAATGGTAATTCTTCAAATTGGGTACCCTACAGAACATTGGTTTATTTAGATACCCAAGTGATTTTAACGAGAGAAAAAAGTACCACATTCTCACCAAAATTCACCTACAGAAGCAATACCGAAGTTTCTTGGCAAGAAGACTTCGAATCAGGAAATTCTACCTTAGTACCGGCTCGTTTGAACAAAGGAGATACCACCTCTATTCAGTCTAGAAGTTTTGATCTTAATGGAAAATTCTCCGGGAATTCAAACGTTTTTGTTACTAAATTCGGTCCGAATGACTCACTGAAATTAATTGATTTGGCAATTTTTGATAAAATACAATCATTGCCAAATGACGGACGAGAAGTATTTATGGAATTTGACGTCAAAAGTGATTTGGTAGTTACTCTGGCTCTCAAAAGATATAATTCTGCTGGAAGCGCCTATGTCCAGTACATGTCTGTCAATCCTACAAAAGGTAACTGGAAGAGAATATACTCTAATCTTATTTACGAAGTCCAAGGACAACCTTTAGATACCAAATACGAAATCTATTTTTCCATTGATAAACCAGCAGGATTTTCTGGAAATCGTGAAATATTAATCGATAATATCCGTTTAACCTATTTGAAGTGAAAAAGGAGAATATCCGTTTAATATCACACCTTTTTTTTGATTGGGTAGCCGCAAGTTTGTCTTGGTTGGCCCTTTTTCTCTTTCGTAAGAACTTTATAGAAGCCTCCAAACACGGTTATACTATTCCTATAAATCAAGATCCTAAGTTATATTTAGGATTGATTCTAATTCCCATTTTTTGGTTATTTCTATATGCAATGACAGGTTACTATCAGTTCATCTTAAGAAGATCAAGATTAAAAGAGTTAGAAAATACTATCGCAACTAGTGTTGTGGGGGTGTTGTTCTTGTTTTTCGTGTTAATCCTAGATGATAGCGTTTCTAAATACACAGACTATTATACTAGCTTAGGGGTACTATTTGGCTTTCATTTTTTCTCGACCTTGATTTTTAGGTTGATGAACGCAACCTATACCATTAATAAGTTTAGAAAAAGAGAATGGGGGTACAAAACGCTTGTTGTTGGAACTGGTAATACAGCATTAAACCTTTGGGGCGAAATTGAGCATGCCAAAGTCTATGAGGGCTTTAATGTCATTGGCTTTGTAAGTATCAAGCCGCATTCTAATCCTACCGATTTCATGAATCACTCTCGAAGGTCAATTCTAGGCACTTGGGAGGAACTGATTTATTTAATTCAGAAATTTAAAATAGAGGATATTATCATCGCTAATGAATCTGATGAATCAGAGATGGTACCTAGAATAATTGATAAAATAGAAAATCAATCAGTTCATATTAAAATGTTACCCAATGAATATGCTATGGTCTTGGGAATGGTAAAAATGAACAATATTCTTGGAGCATCTCTTGCGGAAGTTGACTTCGAAGTAATGCCTTATTGGCAAAAATTCCTAAAACGATTCATTGACATCGCCTTTTCAGCATTGGCTTTGGTCATTATTTCGCCATTATTTCTATTTATAGGGATTGCCATTAGAATGAATTCTAAGGGTCCGGTGTTTTTCCGTCAAGATAGAATAGGTCATAAGGGTATTCCGTTTAAAATCATCAAATTTAGAAGCATGTTCGTCGATGCTGAGAAGCTTGGACCACAATTAAGTAATGACTTAGATGACCGAAGAACAAGCGTAGGAATATTTCTCCGAAAAACCCGGTTGGATGAACTTCCACAATTTGTAAACGTGCTTTTAGGACAAATGAGTTTGGTTGGACCAAGGCCTGAAAGACAGTTTTTTATTGACCAAATCGTTAACATATCACCCATTTACAAACGACTTCATCGCGTCAAACCAGGTATCACGAGTTGGGGACAAATAAAATACGGTTATGCTGAAGATGTTACTCAGATGGTAGACAGAATGAAGTTTGACATATTCTATTTGGAAAACATGTCGCTTGCCCTAGATCTTAAAATCTTATTCAATACATTCCTTATCATGATACAAGGTCGTGGTAAATAAGATTTTCCTCGTATTTTTGCTTCCAAGTACTTACTAAAAAAAACATGAGTATTGCAAAAAATTCTTTCACTCAAGATACTCCTATCAAAAACATTTTGGCTCTTTTGAGTTATGAGAAAAGGAATGTAAAATTTCTCTATGTTTATGCAGTATTTTCAGGGGTAATAAGCTTGGCAATTCCTTTGGGAATTCAAACCATCATTGGATTTGTCATGGCAGGAAGATTATCTACCAGTTGGTTCTTGTTGTCGTTAGTAATTACATTGTGTGTTTTACTAGCAGGTGTTACTAAACTGGCTCAATTGAGTATAATTGATAGTGTAGAGAGAAAATTATTTTTAAGGTTTGGCGAAATTTTCAGAGACAAAATCTCTGAACTCCGTCAAACGGGAATAAAATACGGTTGGTATGTAAAAATGAAAACCTCATATTTTATTGATGTTATCACTTTACAAAAAAGTTTATCAAAATTACTCACTGATTTTACAGGAAAATTGCTTCAGGCAATTTTTGGATTATTGCTATTGTCTTTGTACCACCCCATTTTTATTCTTTTTGGTATTGTGGTATTAATTATTGTCTTCATTGTTTTACGCTTAACTTGGAAAAGAGGGTTTGAAACGGCAAGAAGAGAATCCAACTTTAAATTTCTAACTGCTGAATCGTTAAGAAGATTATTTGCCGAGGAAGATACAGATCTGAACATTGAAGAAATCAATGGCCATTTAAACAATTATGCAGAAAGCAGAACCCAGCATTTTGGAATTCTCTATAGACAGGCTTGGCTTGGTATTTTAACTAAGGTTTTATTTACAGCGATGATGTTGATTTTAGGAAGTTATTTACTTGTAAATCAAAGCATCAGCTTAGGCCAATTTTTAGCAGCTGAAATCCTGATAATTACGCTTTTAGATGCCATTGAAAAGTTGATTCTCACCGTTGAAAATTTGTATGATTGCGGAATTGCAATTGAAAAGTTAAACCAAATAATGGAAATAGATGGTTAACAGAGACTTTTACTCAGACAGCCCGTGGGCAGGCAAACGTCTTCAAAAAATTATTCTTATTTTAACGATTGGTTTTGTAGCGTTTTTATTCCTACCATGGACGCAAAACATTCAATCTGACGGTGTTGTTACTACCTTGAGGCCAAATGAAAGGCCCCAATCAGTTCAACCGGTTATTGCTGGACAAATCATCAAGTGGTACGTTAAAGATGGCGATTTGGTAAAAGAAGGTGATACTATCTGTGTTATTGGGGAGGTGAAAAGTGAGTACTTGGATCCTGGATTAATTGGACAAACATCAGCACAAATACAAGCCAAAGAAAATTCGGTATTGAGTTACTCATCGAAGATTGATGCAATAAACAATCAAATTACTCAGCTAGAGGCTAATAGAGACTTTTCTATCCAAAAAGCTAAGGTGAAATTTGAACAAGAGCAGTTCAAATTTCAATCAGAAATGGCTGAATTAAAAGCGGCAGAAGTCAATGCAAAAATTGCACTCCAACAGTTGGTTCGTGACTCAATTTTGGGACAAAAACAAATAAAAAGTCCGCTTGACATAGAAAATAGACGTGTCAAATATCAAGAAGCAAATGCCAAACTTCAAATTCACAAGGCGAAGTTAGATATTGCTCGTAATGCCATTGAAAATGCAAGAATTGAGTTGCAAAACATTAAAGTAGAATATGGCGAAAAGTTAGCTAAAACTGAAAGTGATCGCTACACAGCCATATCATCTCAAATGGAAACTGAGAGTGAAATTGCTAAGTTACGCAACCAATATTCTAACTATTTAATCAGAAATGGATTTTATGTAATTCGTGCTCCACAAGATGGAATGATTTCTCAAACCTTGTCTAACGGAGTTGGAATTACAGTTAAAGAAGGGCAATCTATTTGTACCATTGTTCCTTCAAATGTCAATTTAGCGGTTGAACTTTTCATCAAACCGGTAGATATGCCATTAATTGAAATTGGGTCACCTGTACAAGTAATTTTTGATGGCTGGCCCACCATGGTGTTTTCAGGATGGCCTGAGATGACCTATGGAACGTTCCCAGGTAAGATTTATGCGGTTGATAATGTTTTGAACGAAAAAGGATATTACCGCGTCTTGGTTAAAGCTGACGAGGGCAAAAAACCTTGGCCAAAAGAATTGAAAATTGGTGTGGGGTCTATGTCATTTATGCTATTAAAGCGTGTGCCTGTTTGGTATGAACTTTGGCGTCAACTTAACGGATTCCCGCCTGATTATTATCACAACAACAGAAAAGACCCTTCTGAAAATGCGAAATCAAAGTAGAATTTATCAATTAATTCGAACTTTTACATTTGGATTTTTGCTTTTGGGCTTGAATTCAACCAATGGACAAACGACTATTGATTCTGGAATTCAGGAGTTAACTTTTATCGATTTGAGTGCTCAAATAAAAAATGGGCACCCTTTATTGATTTCAGCTGAATTAGCCGATGACTTAGGACGTGCAAATCTCAGAGCAAAACGCGGGGCATTTGACCCCCAAATTAGTGGCGACAGAAGAGGAAAAGACCTTCTGTCAAAGAACTACTACTTGGGAGAAAATTACGAACTTTTTGTTCCTGTTCGAGGACCATTAAATATAGTTGTAGGTAATGAACGAGGACAGGGCGATTTCTTATCCCCCGAAAGCCAAACACTGTCTAAACAATTGCAATACGTGGGAGTTGAGGTACCCTTACTTCGTGGATTATTAACTGATTTAAGAAGAACAGAGTTAAATAAAGCAAAACTTGGGAAAGAGCAGTCTGTTCTCGAAAGACAAATAGAAATATTAAATTTAGCGCAACAAATTTGGACAGATTATATTGATTGGTTGATTTCCTATGAGCAATTAAGGGCATATCAAACCGGTGTTACTTTAGCAGAAAATAGACAAAGAGCATTACGAAGTTTATTTCAAGCCGGTGGCTGCAATGGAATGGATACCCTAGAAAATCATATCCAATATCAAATGTTTAAAGCCAATGCCGACTTATGGTTTGCAAATACCAATAAAGCACGACTTAAATTAAGCAGACATTTATGGGCTGTAGATGAAATCAACGATGAGGGGGCTTATTTGCGACCCTTGATTATCGATCCAAAAACGGTACCTACACAAACGGGGTTAGACTATTTAGATAGCCTATTTAAAACGGATTTTAGCTTTAACAAAAACTTTACCGAAATACCTGATCTGAGTTGGTATTTATTTGAGTTGGATAAAAAGTCGTTAGATGTGAAACTTAAAAGGCAATACCTTTTGCCGTATGCAAATTTGAAGTATCAATCATTAGCAGGTGGTGATTGGAACTTTGCGTTAAGTTCGGGGAATCAGCGATTTGGTATTGGAGTATCTAGCCCTCTTTTTCTGAGAGAAGCCCGCGGAAACTATCAAATGTCAAAAATTGAACTGACGCGATCTCAAATGGGTTTTAAATTCAAGGCGCATGAATTGCAAACCAAAATTGAGGCAATGCAAAATCAAACAACTATTTATAGATCTGTTTTCTACCAGTTGAAAGAAATTGAGCAAGGTTATCAAACATTGTATGAGTTGGAATTAGAAAAATTCAATTCCGGAGATGGAACTATATTCCTTCTGAATACCCGTGAAAACAGATACTTAACCGCTCGAATTAAGACCTTAGAACAAAAATCAAAGTACTTTGATTCATTGATTGAATATCTACGAATCACTGGTCTCATCAATCAAGGTTTATTTTAGACTCTTTCTTGTCAGAAATGCTCATAATTAGCCACTTTTTTGTGGAAAAGTAAGCATCGTATTCGCTCCACAACCCTTATGTATTTCGTAATTTTACGGAATTAACAATATAATTATACTCTCAAAATATAAATATGAGTAACGGAGCAAATGATAATTACGGAGCCAATAATATTCAGGTTCTCGAAGGTTTAGAAGCAGTTAGAAAAAGACCCGCCATGTACATTGGAGACATTGGCCCAAAAGGTCTTCACCACTTGGTTTATGAGGTTGTTGACAACAGTATCGACGAGGCTTTGGCCGGGCATTGTGATACTATCAATGTAACCATATTGAAAGATAACTCAATCCGCGTTTTAGATAATGGTCGTGGAATTCCAACTGGAATCCATGAAAAAGAAGGTCGTAGTGCGTTAGAAGTTGTAATGACTGTCTTGCACGCAGGTGGTAAATTCGACAAAGACACATACAAAGTTTCAGGTGGATTGCACGGTGTGGGTGTAAGTTGTGTAAATGCATTATCTATCCATTTGCATGTACGTGTTTTTCGTGAAGGAAAAATATTCGAACAAGAGTATTCTGAAGGAAAACCCTTGTACTCTGTAAGAGAAATTGGAACAACAGATCAAAGAGGTACCGAAGTAACATTCAAACCAGATTCTACTATTTTCCAAGAAACCCAACACTATAATTTCGAAACGCTTCAAAATCGTTTGAGAGAGTTGGCGTTTTTGAACAAGGGAATCCGTCTTACCTTAACTGATGAGCGCGAAGAATTGGAAGATTCTACTTTCAGAACAGAAGTGTTTCATAGCCAAGGCGGTTTGAAAGAGTTTGTTACATTTATTGATGGAACAAGAGAAAAACTGATTCCTGAACCCATTTATTGTGAAAGTGACAAACACGGCATACCCATTGAAATTGCCTTCCAATACAACACGGGTTATTCTGAAAACTTGCATTCTTATGTAAATAACATTAATACCATTGAAGGTGGTACTCACGTTGCTGGATTTAGAAGAGCATTAACAAGAACTTTGAAATCGTATGCTGATCGTCAGAAATTACTTGAAAAAGTAAAAGTTGAAATTTCAGGCGACGACTTCAGAGAAGGTTTAACTGGAGTTATTTCTGTTAAAGTTCAAGAACCCCAATTTGAAGGTCAAACCAAAACTAAATTAGGAAACAATGAAGTGAGTGGTGCTGTTGATATGACCGTTGGTGAAATGCTCGATAATTTCTTGGAAGAAAATCCCAAGCTCGCAAAAATTATTGTAGACAAAGTAGTACTAGCTGCCCAAGCTAGAGCTGCTGCTAGAAAAGCCCGCGATATGGTTCAAAGAAAAGGCGCCATGTCAGGAATGGGCCTACCTGGCAAACTATCTGACTGTTCAAAAACGGATCCATCTGTTTGTGAAATCTTCTTGGTTGAGGGAGATTCTGCGGGTGGTACAGCAAAACAAGGCCGTGACCGTGAATTTCAAGCTATATTACCACTAAGGGGTAAGATATTGAACGTTGAAAAAGCCTTAGAACATAAAATCTATGATAACGAAGAGGTTAGAAACATGTTCACCGCTTTAGGTGTTCACATTGGTCAAAATGAAGAAGGTGAAAAAGAATTGATTCTTGACAATCTTCGATATCATAAAATAGTAATTATGACGGATGCTGACGTGGACGGGTCACACATCAGAACGTTGATTCTAACCCTATTCTTTAGATACATGAAAAAGTTGGTTGAAAGTGGTTATTTGTACATTGCTACTCCCCCATTGTATCAAGTTAAAAAAGGAACTCAATTCAAATATTGCTGGAACGATGATCAAAGGGATGTTGCAATTAAAGAATTAGCCGGAAAAGGAAAAGAAGATTCTGTGAACGTTCAACGATATAAAGGTCTTGGAGAGATGAATGCAGAACAACTTTGGGAAACTACCATGGATCCTGCACGTAGAACACTTAAACGTGTAACTCTAGACAGCGCAGCAGAAGCAGATAGAATATTCTCAATGTTGATGGGCGATGAAGTACCTCCCCGTAGAGAATTTATTGAAGCAAATGCTAAATATGCAAAAATAGACGCGTAATATCCTCACTTAAAAAGAGGCATTTAAAGAGCCGCATTTCTGTAAAGGAGTGCGGCTTTTTATTTAAATTGAATGGCTTTGATGGTGTTGATTTTCGAAACGTATCTAGAAGGAACAAACAAACTTAGAAAAATCACAAATAAGGCACCTAGATTCACCCATAAATAATGCCATGGGCTAAGTTCCATGTAAACATATTTAATAAAATAAACACTTTGATCTAGACTGATCCAATGATATTGATTTTGAAGCGTTATGATAATTGCAGATAGGCAATTGCCCAATAATAATCCTGCTACGGCAATAATCAGTGATTCATAAACAAAAACCATCCGAATAGCATTGTTTCTGGCCCCCATAGAACGCATTAGTCCCACGAAACTGGTTTTCTCAATAACCAAAACTAAAAGAGTGGTGCTCATTGTGGCAATTGCCACCAAGGCCATTAAGGTTAAAATTATAATTACATTGGTTTCCAAAATTGCCAACCAATCAAAGATAACCCTATTGAATTCTTGTAATGTGTTCAATCTTAAATCTCCTGCAGGCAGGATACTTAAGATGTTTTTACGTGCTTGATATGACTCTTGATTGGGTTTCAACCAAATTTCAACTTGAGTATACTTAAAATTGGCATCAATAAATGGATCCACCATTTTGGGATTTATAAAAGCAATTTCCTGATCAATCTTATCTATACCTGTTTCAAATATGCATTTAACCATCAATTTCCTAGCTCTTGGTCGAGTATCGTTTTGATCACTTACAAAAAACACAACCGTCAATTTATCGTTTAGCTTCAACTTTAGCTTTTTAGCTAAGTCGCTGCCAATGGCTATCCAAGGAATAGTGTCACTAACAAAAGCACGTTTAGATGTAAAACCTTTTAGATATTGATCTAATTGATTAGAAGGAATTGTCTTTACTAATACTCCTTCAATTTCATCATGTGATTTTAATACGCAGGCCTTACTTGTAGAAGGAATAATCTGATGAACTTGATTTCTCCATGATTGCGTTTTGATTGAATCTAAAAATTGATTCACCCATTTGTTTTCTATGGGATTTGGTTCGCCGTTCTCAATGTTATTTCCTGCATCAATTATAAAATCACCCTGAATTCGTTTAACTTTTCTTTCAATTTCATTTTGGAAACCAAACAAGGTTGCCATTGAAATATTCATCACAACAATACTTGCAGAAACTGATAAAACTGCCAATAATACGACACTTCTTGACTTAGATTGTTGTTCCTTTGCAAGGAATCTTTTTGCTATGAGCCATTTCCAATTCATGAAGTCGTCCAAAAATACAACGCATTTTTCGTTTCCGCTTCTAATCAAGTCATTTATTCTGTGTTTAGCCCTAATCAGTTTGAGATTGGAAGCACAACGTCCGCCCATTCAAGTAGGAGCTGAAAGAATGAATGACTATTTACCCTTTTTATTGGGAAAGAACGTTGGGGTTGTCACCAACCATACGGCATTCATCAATGGCACTCACTTGGTTGATACCTTGATGAAAAGGGGAATCAAAATTCAAAAAATATTTGCCCCTGAGCATGGATTTAGAGGCGATGCTGCCAACGGCGAATCAATATCCAACGGTAAAGATCCCAAAACAGGGCTATCAATTATCAGTTTATATGGTAAAAATAAAAAACCAACTGCAGATCAGTTAAAAGATATTGATGTACTGATTTTCGATATTCAAGATGTTGGAGTAAGATTCTACACTTATTTGAGCACTATGCATTATTGCATGGAAGCTTGCGCCGAGAATAAAGTGAATTTCATTGTTTTAGACAGACCCAATCCCAACGGATATTACATTGATGGACCAATATTAGAAACCGAACACCAAAGCATGGTAGGCCTGCACCCCATCCCATTGGTGCATGGCATGACCCTAGGCGAATTGGCCTTGATGATCAGAGGCGAATCATGGATTAATAAAAAAGACAGCTTAAAACTCACGGTTATTCCTTGTGAAAATTACGATCACAATAGATATTACAAATTACCCATTGCACCATCCCCTAATTTACCCAGTCCAGAATCAATCATTCTTTATCCTACCTTGGGATTATTTGAAGGAATCAATATCAGCATGGGAAGAGGCACAGATAAGCCATTTGAATGTTTTGGTGCACCCTGGTTAAAAACGGGTAGATATACTTTTACCCCTAAAAATATCCCCGGAAAAGCTAATAACCCGCCCTTTGTTGGACAACAATGTCAAGGCATGTTAGTTTCGGATTTTGCCAGTGAGTATTTGATTTCATTCAGGCATATATATTTGGAATGGCTGATTTTATTGCATCAAGAGTACCCCAAAGAGGAAAAAACGCCCTTCTTCAATTCTTTTTTCACCAAACTGGCTGGCACAGAGTCCCTTCGGAAGCAAATTGAATCGGGCAAATCGGCTGAAGAAATTAGAGAAAGTTGGAGCTCAGGCATTGAAACATTCATTACAAAGCGGAAACCCTATCTCATTTATCCCTATTATGATGGTTTGGGATTGCAGCGTAAATAAGCGTAATTTTGTCACATGAAATTGGGAATATTTAAAACTGTATTTGGATTAGCCGCATTTATTTTGGTTGCTTGCAACTCTGATTACAATCAAATTGGCCAACCTGTAGAAACGCAAAAAGCCATTGGTATAAAAGAAGCTTTATCACAGTATACAACCAATAGCAGTAATACTGATTTTATCGTTTTTGGACGAGTTAAAGAGGTTTGCCAAGCTGAAGGCTGTTGGTTTGCATATGACATTGACGGTGAAAACTTAGTGGTTGATTTCAACGATGAATTTACGGTTCCCAAAGGCATTGCAAAGAAGAATGCTTATGCGGTTGGCCATTTCTACAAGGATACTATTTGGTTAGAAAATGAAAACGACACGCTTGGAAACAAATTCGGTGGTCTAGCCACTAAATTCATGGCCACTGGCGTGAGATTTAAATAATCTAGAACAAAACAACGGGAACAAACTGTTGTTCTACCTTATGCTTTAAGTCTTTCAGATCGTGATTAGAAATTGGGTCTGGCATTTTTTGTATGTCCGCAATCAACTTATCAATTTTAATGATTGATTCCTTGAAATATGGGTCTTTTTCCCAGCCTACAACTTCGTGGCAAAATCCTTTATCTACTATATGTTTCAAGTTTTCTTTAAGTTCTACTTTAAAATCGCGAACTTGGTAACCCATTCGCACTAATATAGGATCTGCGCCTTGAAACATTCTAACATTAGGGCTTTCAGACATCCATTTAGACAATCTTACTCCTTTTTGTTTGAATAAACTTTGAATATCATCATTTTGATGTGCCAATTTGGCTTTTTCAGGAACAAACTCAATGGCAATTTTAATTTCCAGAAGCGTTTGAATCATGAGCATTCTAGTAGATTTGTCATGAGATTCAACATGAGCACTCAAACTTTGAGGCAACATAATTAAGCTACAAACTATTGGAAGTAACAATCGTTTCATGACTATTTCATTACAATTATAATGCCAAAAAAAACACCCCACAAAAATTGCAGAGTGCTTCACAGAAATAATGCCTATTATTTAAACATTCACTTGATTTCGAAAGTGTTCATGAAAGCGGTTGTAAAATTACCTGCTCTGAAATCTTCATTTTTCATCAATTGAATATGCAATGGTATGGTTGTTTCAATACCCTCAATAACAAACTCACTTAAGGCTCTCTCCATTTTTACAATGGCTTCTTCACGGGTCTGTGCTGATACAATCAATTTGGCAATCATGGAATCATAATACGGAGGAATGGTATATCCTGCGTAAATATGTGTGTCTACACGAACACCATGTCCACCGGGCTTATGTAATACTTTGATTTTACCTGGGCTTGGACGAAAATCCTTGTAAACATCTTCAGCATTGATACGAACCTCAATAGCTGCTTTTGTAGGGATATAATCTTTTCCGGAAATTGGAACACCGGCAGCAATAAGGATTTGTTCTTTAACTAAATCATAATTTATCACCTCTTCAGTCACGGGATGTTCCACTTGAATACGGGTATTCATTTCCATGAAATAGAAATTGCGGTGTTTGTCAACCAAAAATTCAACAGTACCTACTCCTTCATAATTGATGATTTGAGCGGCAGCTTTTGCGGCTTCACCCATTTTTGTTCTAAGTTCATCAGTCATAAAAGGAGATGGCGTTTCTTCAACCAACTTTTGATGTCTTCTTTGAATTGAACAGTCACGCTCGCTCAAATGACAAACCTTACCGTATTGATCTCCGGCAATTTGGATTTCAATGTGGCGGGGCTCTTCAATATATTTTTCCATGTAGAGACCATCATTTCCGAAAGCAGCGCCGGCTTCAGTTCTTGCAGAATTCCATGCACCCTCAATTTCATCTTGGGCCCAAACAATTCGCATACCACGTCCACCACCGCCAGCAGTAGCTTTCATGATCACTGGAAATCCAATGGTTTCTGCCACTGTTTTTGCTTGTTCAATGCTTTCTAATAGTCCATCTGAACCAGGAATAGTTGGTACACCTGCTTTTTTCATGGTATCTTTAGCATTGCTTTTATCTCCCATCATATCAATTTGCTCGGGAGTTGCACCAATAAATTTAATCCCGTGATCTCTGCAAATCGCAGAAAATTTAGAATTTTCAGACAAAAAGCCATAGCCTGGGTGAATGGCGTCTGCATTGGTTACTTCGGCGGCAGCCAGGATTCTCGGAATATTCAAGTAGCTATCTCTACTTGGCGGAGGGCCTATACAAACCGCTTCATCAGCAAATCGCACATGCAAACTTTCCCTATCGGCTGTAGAGTATACGGCCACCGTTTTGATGCCCATTTCCTTACACGTACGAATGATTCGCAAAGCAATTTCACCGCGATTCGCGATTAAAATTTTCTTAAACATGATGATTGTATTTAGGCTGGTTCAACCAAGAATAAAGGTTGATCGTATTCAACTGGAGTTGCATTGTCAACCAAAATCTTCACGATTTTCCCTTTAATGTCACTTTCAATTTCATTGAATAACTTCATCGCTTCAATGATGCAAACTACCTTACCTGGTGCAACTTCATCACCAACACTTACAAAATTGGGTGACTCTGGGTTCGAAGCGCGATAAAAAGTACCCACCATAGGAGATTTGATTTCAATATAATTGGTAGCAGCAGGGGCTGCAGTAGCAGCTGGCACAGCGGGCGCTGCAGCAGGAATTGCTGCAGGAGCTTGTGCTGCAACTGGCGCAGCTACCATGGTTGGAGCAGATACAACAGCGGTAGTAACTTGAGCAGGATTCTTTTTGATGAGTAGTTTGAAATCTTTGCGATTGATTTCAACTTCGTCAACCGAATTTTGGGACACAAATTTGATTAATGCTTGAATTTCTCTTAAGTCCATTACGGTAATTATTAGGGGAGCAAAGAAACTAAAAAAAAGTCGATTTGGGGCGATTTTTTGTTAAAAAAGCCCAATTTTCAACAAAAAACGCCTCTTTTTGAGGCGTTTTTAAGGATTTTTAGTTTTTTTATAATGGTATATTACCGTGCTTTTTCTTCGGATTATTTACCACTTTGTTTTCGAGCATCTTAAATGCTTTTATTAATCGGTCTCTTGTTTCCTCAGGAAGTATAACCTCGTCAATAAATCCGCGTTCAGCAGCTCTATATGGATTAGCAAAAAGATCAGAATATTCTTTTTCTTTTTCTTTCCAAGCCATTTCTTTATTCTCAGCAGAATCAATTTCTCGTTTGAAAATAATTTCAGCAGCTCCTTTTGCTCCCATTACAGCTATTTCGGCGGTTGGCCAAGCAAAATTTAAATCAGCACCAATGTGTTTACTGTTCATGACATCATATGCCCCACCATACGCTTTACGTGTGATTACTGTAATACGAGGGACTGTAGCTTCACTGAATGCATACAATAATTTAGCACCATTGGTAATTATTGCATTCCATTCTTGATCGGTTCCGGGTAAAAATCCTGGAACATCTTCAAAAACCAACAGAGGAATATTAAACGCGTCACAAAAACGCACAAACCGACCTCCTTTTTGGCTGCTATGAACATCAAGTACTCCGGCTAAATTAGCAGGTTGATTTGCTACAATACCTATACTTCTTCCTGCAAGTCGAGCAAAACCAACTACAATATTTTCAGCGAAATTTTTATGCACTTCAAAGAAAGAACCTTCATCAACTACTTGATGAATTAAATCTTTAATATCGTAAGGTTGATTGGGATTATCAGGTATAATCTGTGCTAAAGCTTCCCTTGATTCATTTCCTTTTTGATATGGAATTGAGGGTGCATTTTCTTCACAGTTTGAAGGAATATAACTCAAAAGTTGTCTAATATTTTTTAAGCATACCACCTCGTTTGGTTCTGTAAAGTGAGCGACACCGCTTTTTGAGCCATGCACTGAAGCACCGCCTAAGTCTTCACTTGAAACATCTTCATTGGTAACCGTTTTAACCACGTTCGGTCCTGTTACAAACATGTAACTAGTATTTTCTACCATCGTAATAAAATCAGTAAGCGCTGGGGAATAAACCGCTCCCCCTGCACATGGACCCATGATGGCACTTATTTGAGGAATCACTCCGCTAGACTGAACATTTCTATAGAATATATCTGCATACCCCCCTAGAGAAACTACTCCTTCTTGGATACGCGCTCCGCCTGAATCATTCAGACCCACCAAAGGCGCGCCATTCTTCAGAGCCATATCCATGATTTTGCAAATTTTCTCTGCATGAGTTTCGGATAAAGATCCTCCAAAAACAGTGAAATCTTGAGAAAATACATAAACCAACCTCCCGTTGATATTGCCATAACCGGTTACAACACCGTCTCCCAATAATTTCTGTTTATCCATTCCAAAATCTGAGCTTCTGTGTGTTACAAAAGCACCAATTTCTTGGAATGAGCCCTCATCAAGGAGAATATCTAATCTCTCTCTTGCTGTAAGTTTTCCTTTGGCATGTTGGGAATCTATTCTCTTTTGACCGCCACCCAATTTGGAATCATGGCGTTTTTGAATGAGTAAATCTCTTGAATTAGACATTACGCAAAGTTACTGGTCAGAAAGCGCTGCTAGATCAAACAATAGTGAAAATCTCATTTGATTTTGCAAAGGGTGTCTGCTTCTAAAAGGAACTAAATATGCTGCATCCAACGTAAGTGATTGAAATTTAAGACCCATTCCCAAAGTTAAGTATTGTCGAGCCCCTTTTGTTTGGGCTTCATAAAACAAACCTGAACGAATTGAAAACGTCTTGTCGTACATATATTCCATTCCAAATGAGGGTGTGATTTCATTCATTTCTTCTTTAAATCCGCCAGGGGCATCGTAAAATGATTGAGCCATGCCCTGTACTACACCAACATTAGGGTCGTAACCGACAATTACAGGCTTTCCAGTTGCTTTGTCCATTGAATCACCGGTATTATTGTAATTCTGCAGGTAAAAAGGTCTTGTTGGGACTAAAAGTTTATTAATATCAAGATAGAAATTAACCTCGTTATGAGCGTCTATTTCATAATTTACACCTACTCCTAATTTCAAGTTCGTTGGAATAAAATCTCTTTTTTCTCTAGAAGAATAAGTCATTTTTGCTCCAATGTTTTGAATGTTGGCACCCACGTTGTAGCGCAAACGTTTGCCCTGCAGCCTCAACTGATTTCTATAAATCATGTTGATATCTCCAGCAACTGAGGTTCCTGCTGTGTAGTCTATTCCATTTCTAAGTCCGCTACCAACGATATTTGAATAAATGTATCGAAGATTCACTCCCATAGCAAAGTTGTCAGAAAATCTGGTGGTATAACCTAAATCTAAAGCAAATTCATTGGGATTAAAACTACCGGTAGGGTTCCCTTCCATGTCTGTAAAATTGATGTTTCCTAAAGTGAAATATCTGAATGATCCAGAAACAGCAGAGTTTTTACCCAATTTAGAATAGCCAGATAAATATGAAAATCCAACATCGTCAACCAATTGACGCAACCAAGGAGCATAGGAAACAGAAAAACCTGTTTTCTTAGTAGCAAAAGCTAAGTTGGCGGTATTCCAATGAGTACTATTGGCATCTGGGTTAAATAGCGCTACACCAACATCTCCCATACCAGCACTTCTGCTATCGGGAGAAATGGTTAAAAACGGCACCATTGTAGTGATGACATTCAACTGACCCACTAGATCAGCCGATGTAAATGTTTGTTGAGCTTTTGAAATTCCGCTGAATGCAATTAAGGCACTGAAAAGCAAACTTGATTTGCGCATAACGATTTTGGCAAAAATAGGGTTTGAACCGCTAGAATGATAATTTTTTTTTGTGTGTTTCATTTTTGAAAGAAATTAAGTTATTGAAGGATGATTTTACCTGAAACAGTTTCTAACAAACCATCAGATGTTTGAACGCTGATTCGGTAAACATAACAACCCGATTTGTGTTGCCATCCCCCAAAATAACCTGAATTTTTTATACTTATATTAACTTCTGTACTAGATAAATATTCCTTATCTTCTTGATTATAAATCAATTGTCCTACCATATCAAAAATATCCACCTTGACTGTTAAATCTTCACCTGCAAGATTGTGTCTAAAACTCAGTTTTATTTCTTGCCCATCATTAACGGGATTTGGAGAACATTGATTGCCAGAAAGGATAAGTTGACGACCTGGCACTACTTCAAAGTCAACCTTATCGGTTCCTGAATTATTGAATATATCCCAAACCTTTACTGATATGGAATGTTTACCGGGTGAAAGTCCCTCCAAAGGAAAATTGATAAGTCCCGTTTGGAATGAATTTGGTAAATACTGGAAATAGTCGTTTACTATAAATGATTTTTCATTTTCAGTTCCGGGATCAAGTATTACAAGCATATCTCTGCCAATTCCGGCACCAGTTGAATTAATTCCACTTGGGTCATCTACTAAGGCAATAAAACGGGCATCTGTGAGAACATTCTCTCCTGAAACAAAAAATGTATCATTCATGTATGCCTTTACTGTAGGCCCCATAGTATCAATATCTGTAACAATCTCCGAACCACCAATAACAAAACTCCAAGAACCACTGGCGTCAGTGTAATCATTTTTTGCATAAAACAAAGCTCTTCCCTCGCCTAGGCTGTAAGATATGTCTTTGGGAACAGCAAATTTTAGCATAAATTGTCCTTGATATACCGTTACTTGTCCCTTAAAAATCACACTATTTTCAACAGCAAAGGGCACATTTGCGTTTGATCCATCGTTGTTTAAGGTGCTTTTTTTAATGGGTTTATCATAAATCTCTACGTCTAAAACTCCATTGAATGTATTGTATAAATTCAAAGGGTTTGATAAACCTCTTTTCCTTATACTTCCTTTGATTTCTACCACTGAAAAGGCTTTTAAAGTATCATCAAAACTGGTTGTAGCCAGATGATTTATTGAATCAACTTCAATTAGATTTTCAGGAAATGCAGGTTTTTGAAACACATCTCCTAAAAATGCAAATTTATTGTCTTCAGAGGTTAAAAAAGGTCTATTCTTAAGTCGTTGATAAAGTACACCTGTAGTTGGAACTTCTTCGTTTTCTTTAGGAAAACCGTATTTCGTCCAAAATGCTTCGTTAATCAATGAGTTGCCCGATACCCATACTGATCTGGTTGTTGTCATCAAAGCAATTGCACCTCCATTTGGATTTAACAGTGTGAGTTCTCCTGCCGATTGAAATTCGGGATTATCATACCTACTAAATTCACAGGTTGCGGTAAATAGAACAGGCATATTGAATCGGTTATTAAGCCCGTTAATGGTTGGTATATCAAAAAAAGCTTCTTGCCCCCAACCCTTTTCACCACCATGTCCCTGATAATTGATAAATAGACTACCTTTTTGGAAGGCGTCAGTAATGGATTTAGTTACATCCGGATAAGTTTCATTATTGCCGTTGGTTACTTGTTTAAATGCATCTGCATAAAGTCTGTTGACTTTTAAAAAAGAATAATTTTCAGTAATGTATTGAGCATATGATTCAGATTCTCTGGTAAATTCAGCTTCCCAAGGTTCGTCGATATCATCTGCAACAAAAGAAAGTTGATTTCTCCAACTACCCAGTGCATTGGGATGATTAAATCGGATGAGTTTATTTAAGTAGCTGTTGAGTTCTAAATCAGTTCTCACGGGAATCCTACCTACAGGCTGTGACAATTTATTTTTGGAACCGTATGGATCACCTTGCCCTAATTCATGATATCCAAAGAAATCATCCAAACAGAAAGCTGACGTCAACTGCTCATTAGCACTTTGATAAATGGGTATATAATTGGTATTATTTGAAATTCTGTCTTTGAAATCGTAGGAAGTTGTACCTATGAGTGTTAGTGGTGAAGCGAGTTCTCGCGAAAAATTACGAATTGCCATTAAATCAGGTTGTCCGCCAGAAAAAACATCATAAACATCAGACAAGAAAACAACTTGGAAGAAAGGAATTTTAGATTTTGCATTGGGGAAACTCGCAAATACATTCTCTTGATCGCTTAATTGACCTTTGAATAGTCCATTAAATTCTTGAACCTGAGAAATTCTCTGCTTGATAGCTGTTTTAAACTTATCGGCCGAAAGGTACAACGGCTTACCCGCTTCAATAAGATGGTAATCTTTGGGTTTTACATCATTGATTTTTTGCGGTGTTGGACATTGATTGGGGTCAAATGCGAAGAGTGTATGTGTTGCTTCTTGCTTTTCAAAAATGATTTGGGTAGAATTTGAGCTGAATGTACCTAAAATTTCTTCAGGTTTATAACTGTTACTTACATTCCAAATTTCAGGCTTGAAGTTGGACACAATATTCACATTTACACCATTTTGAGCACTTATTAATTGCGGAATGTAAAACTCTTTTGCACTTGTATTTAAATTTAAATTTTCTGGGGAATGTACTTCGATATAATCTATGTAAAGCGAACTTTGGTTGTTGGGCCTAATCAATTCAATAACAATTCTCAATTGATTTCCTGGCGTTTTTATTCCATAATTTCGCGTTAAAGTGTAGTAATTTTCATCAGATGGGTAAACAGCTCTAAGATTTATGGTGTCTCTTTTTTGATTGATAGTAATGATTACTTTACCTGAACCATTGATCAGGGATGGGGCCAATCTTAAATTTACCCAAGCCGTATCTGGATTGTGAGCAAGTGGAAAATCATAAGTTTTACTTAGATATTCATTTCCCAAACGCTCACCAAACCAGTTTGAACTCATTTTCATGGGGTTTACTCGGTCAGAGTCATGAAATTGAAGGTATAAACCCTGATTTATTGTTTGGTTTGCCGAACCAGAGGATTTATCTTTGTACAACAAACGTTTGCCTAAATTTTCAGATTTAGTATCTGTTGGATCTGAATATCCAAAAATAGCATAAGATTTATTTGAAAGCGGGTTTATATAGTGTTTAAAAATTCCGTTTTGAAACTTCCATCCTCTCGAAATTTTCCTGTAAACCAAGATATAATCTTGAGGATCTATTACCCCATCTTGACCTCCAACTATTTTAAGCGGAGCTTCAATTAATGACCAAGAATTAATTGAATCATTAGTGATAGGAATGCCTTCTC
>JACCDY011003191.1_pt1 | contig 109067 bp, 97 predicted proteins | sample 7446391 | NCBI WGS metagenome assembly JACCDY01 (sample SAMN15323451, study PRJNA562643) | freshwater metagenome | isolation source: river surface water | place: USA:Blue River Watershed | collected 2017-08-18 | reverse complement strand
TAGGAATGATATTTATCCAACCTCCCCAATAATTCCAATTTGTTTTTGATATATAGTCTAGAAGCAAAAATATCTTTAATGTAATGGCAAATAAGGTAAAAATAGACTATTCTCAGTTTAGAGCATCTGGAGTCTACACCCTAGAGTTTGATGCGTCCCAAAACGTAATCCTAACTTCACAGACAATTCGTCTAGTGGTAGGATTTTCTAATAAGGGACCTTTTAATACACCGGTTTATATCCCAGACGTAACTACGCTAATTTCTATTTTTGGTGACATCGATAGATCATTAGAAAATAAAGGGTCTTTTTTCCAAAGATCTATATTAACATGTTTAAATGCAGGCCCAGTGTTTGCATTGAACCTATTGAGACTAAACGATGATACTGATTCAGCTAACCCTGATGAAGTTGATTACCAATCATACTCACTTGACACCGAAGAGTATAATGGTGTTGTAACTAGTAGACTTTACTCCTCCTACTATAATAAGGAGAGATTCTGGTTTGCTGATCCTAACTATTTCTTGGCTACACTTAGTGTTGCTGACCAGGGTAAATTATTTAGCTTGGTTAACTTGGGTAAATCCCCAATGAGTATTATAGTTAGAAAATCTACGGATTCTTCTAAACCTTTAAAGGGTTACGATATATTCGCGATAGACTGGTATGGAGCTAATAACGTTCCTACGTTCATGCACCCGTTTGATTACATGTCTGACTATTTCATCGACGTTATAGCAGTATATGGGGACTGGACCAACTATCAGGCTTTATCTATAGATCCTCAATGGAGCACTTACTTCACTGAGAACGGATTTATTAAGAGCAGGATAGACGATTTCCTTTCAAATCCAGACGTTTCAATAGTTACATCTGTTACTGGATGTATCATACCAGATTTCGTTGATTTGAATGGAGTCAATCAATATGTTCAGACTTTAATTAACAACAGTACACCATCAACTGGTTTATTCTGTGCTATAGACGAACAGGCATTTGATGATATTTGTGCAAATGGATCTAAAATAGATCTTGTTGGTAATCACCTTATTGATGAGCTAACAGGGGATAGCGATCTAGCTAGTCCTAGAATTAATTTCTTAAGCTATGATCAAGTTCTAGTTGCGGATTACCTATATACTCAAAATGTAGTAGGTGTAACAGGAGCTACTGGATTTGTTAGTCCAACCGGAGCAAGCGTTTATACGTCGGGTGCTAAAGTTGGTACCCTTTATACTTTAACCGGAGTAACTGGAGCTACAGCAGGGGTTGTTTATCAATCTTTTGCACCGTATGATCCTAATGCTTACGACGGAGGCTTACACTACCTTCAGACGTCTGGTACTGGCGGTACTGCTGGATATTTACAAACAGCTGCTCAAAAAAATGAGCTTAAAACATTCTTAACTGTAAGTTCTTCAAACGATCAGAAGTTTATCCTTGGTGTTGTATCTGGATATACCGGAGGTTTAACTGGAGGTTTAATAAATCAGTTTGCTGAAGGTGACTTAGTTAAATTAAAAGTTACCGGGACTAAAGACGTATCCGGGGAATTAAGAATATTCTTTACCCACCCATTAGATACAGGATTCTACAGATCTCAGGGTATTACAGTAACCCCTACTTACAACTTGACTTCTTACAACACAGGAGCATCTGGAAGTAATCAACCTTTCTACACGAATGCTTACCAATTTGGTAATTCTGATTATGTTGATATCGTGAGTACAGCTACTCCTGAAGGGGTAACAGGACCTAACGCACCTCTTGGAGTTTCTAATGTGCTAGTTGGTTATAATGCTTCTTCTTTGTATCAGGATAATAAGTATGCTGAAATTGCTGATGGAGATTTAATATGGGTTAACAGCAGCGGATCTGCAGTACAATATCTAGGATTTGAACAAACCGTTGACCGAGATCAATTTAACTTTGTTAACACAAGAGCATTTACCAATGTTTCTTTGGCTAATACCACAATAACAAATATAGCTGCATTTGGTACACCTTACGCATCAAATAACGTAGGTTTACCTGTAGGTACTCAAAACACTGATATAGTTTCTCAGGAAGGTGCAATAAACGAGTTTGTAGATTGTACAAGAATTGACGTAACAACTTTCTTAGTAACTCAGGATGTTAACGGAAATGCTCCTTTCTCTGTTGGTGATTTAGTTGTTTCAACGGATCTTGATATCTGTGAGCCTTCTACAGGAAATAGACAAAACAGATTGGCTAAAATTACCACTGTTTCGGCTACAACTACCGCAGGAACATATAGAGTAACTTCAGCTAGGCCTGTTCTTTACTATACATCAGGTTCAGGTGTTAGAGTTCAGAAATTTAAATCGATAGCTCAGTTTACAAGATCTTTCGATTTTACATATTTGAGTGGATTCACCATGACAGACTGGCACAGACCTAACGGAAGTGATGCTAGAATATCCGAGATTCTTGATGTTATGTACAACACTAACATCGCTAAGACATTAGCAGCTAAGGATGTTATATCTTACCGATACATTATCGATACATTCTCTGGTCAGATTTTACCAAATACTAAATACCAGCTTTCTAGATTGGCTATGTTAAGACAACAGGCATTGGCGATTATAAATGCTCCTTCTATGGCACAATTTAGGGCTAGCACTGATCCTAGATTTACCGATGCTCCTACTGCAGCTAATCCTTATCCAAGACTAAACACTGCATATATAGCAGATGGTGGTAACTTATCTTTGAATCCATCTTACACATTCAGTTTACCTAGTGAGGCTGATGGAGCTAAATATGCCGCATTCTATTCTCCTTACATCACAGTAAGGGAAACAAACAGAAATGTTGAGGTGCCACCTGCAGCTTACGTTTCTAATAACTTCCTTAGAAAATTTGCTAACGGTGAGCCTTATGCTATCATCGCAGGTCAAAAAAGAGGAGTAATAAGCGGAGGAAATATAGTAGGAGTTGAATATGACTTTACTGAAGAGGATAGAGCAAATCTGGAACCTTTCGGTATTAACCCAATCATCAAGAGAAGAGGAATTGGAGTAGTTATATTCGGTAACCAAACAGCTTATCAGCAAGTTAATTCAGCATTCAACCTTGTTCACGTTAGAGATCTATTGATTAGTGTAGAAAACGACGTTCAGGAGATATTGGCTAACTACCTATTTGATTTCAACGAAGATTCAATCAGACTAGAAATCAAAACATTAGTAGACAACTACCTAGATGGTGTTAGAGCTGGTGGAGGTATTTATGCTTACCAGACAATTATGGATGCTTCTAATAACACTCCTGCAATCATAGATATGAACATGGGTATTATAGACGTTATAATTGAACCTGCTAGAGGAATTCAGAAGTTCATAAATAGGATTACAGTTACAAGAACTGGAGGAATAGCTTCTGGAGGATTTACCCAGTTCGTATAATTGGAGAGATTTAAAGAAGGCAGATAAATATAAGTAATTATGGCAGGATTATCTCACTTTTCAAATTCGATATCAGCAATAAACAGATTCGAACCTGTTTATCTGAATCAGTTCGAAGTTACTATTGTCCCACCGGCAGCTGTTGCCGGTGGTGAAATTTTACTTCAGCACGTATCCAAGGTAAGTGGACTTTCTTTGGATAAAAACCCTGGATTAGCTACACAGAAATTTAAGTTTGCTAAGAGAAACTACGCTGGTGCTAAACCAGATCAGACTTTTATGGATCTTAGTGTTAGCTTCTCTGTTAACTTGAACGATGACAATTCAATGTACGTTTTCAAAACATTGAGACAATGGTCGGATCTAATCTATAATCCACTTACTGGAGCAATGGGATTAAAGAACGATTACGTTGGAACAATAGTTGTTAACATCTTTAATAAGCAAGGAGATGTTTTTAGAAGAATTACATGCAGAGATTGCTTTCCAACTAAACCAATTTCGCCAATGAACCTAAACTACACATCAACCGATTTATATAAGATTGATGATATGGTGTGGGCAGTTGATTATTGGGAGGATTTATTCCTATAAAAAGAATTTAAATAAATGGCAGGACTACCACATTTTACCAATTCAAAAGCAGCTATAAATAACTTTGAACCGGTTTATTTAAATCAGTTCGAGGTTATAATAAACCCACCTGCTGGTATAGTAGATGCTTCTACTACTTTTAATGGTGAGGGTATATTAGCTCAACAGGTTAAATCCATAACTGGATTAGCAGTAGATATTGCTCCTGCAGCAACCATAGAGCAAAACTATAAGTTTGCTACTAGAAGATATGCTGGAGGCGAACCTTCTACTTCTGATATGACTCTTTCAATGGAATTCGAGGTCAACCTTAACGACCAGAATTCGATGACAGTATATAAGATTCTTAGACAGTGGTCGGATCTAATCTATAATCCCTTAACTGGAGCTATGGGTCTTAAATCTGATTATGTTGGATCTATGGTTATTCAAGTTTTCAATAAAAGGGGAGACGTTTTTAGAAGAATTCGTATACCTTCATGCTTTCTAAGTGAAGCTATAAATGCAATGGAGCTAGACTACGAGACTCCTGCAATCTACAATCTTAGTGCAAGCTGGATATGTGATTACTGGGAAGATACCTTCCTATAATAAACAATACCAAAAAAATATTAAAAAAAAGAGGTCTTTTTGGCCTCTTTTTTTGTTTCCTGTTATATAATAGAAAAAAGAAAAATCTTATGAATAATGGACTATCTCCGGAGCAGATCTTAAAAATGAAAGAAATCGAAGGAGGAATTAAATACGATGACCCGATAACTGAGGAGCAATCTTCTATAACAACAATAGAAAAAGAGGAGGGTCAGCAAATTCCAGAAATTAAACAGGCAGATCCTAAACCTGAGCCTATTGGAAATGTAAATCAGCAAGACCCTAAAATAAATGTTGTTGGTTTAGATCAGAGTGTTAGCAAAAATTCTTTTGGAAAAGCTCAAACCGTTTCAGATTCCCCAGCTTTTGACAGTGGATGGAAAAACCTTCCAGTCAGTATTCTCCCATCAAAGGGTATGTTTTACCCGGACAAAACAAGGATTGCAATAAGAGCTGCTGAGGTAAAAGAGATAAGACATTTTTCAACTATAGACGAAGATGATAATCTAGACATAGAAGAAAAACTTAGCTACATTTTGGATAGATGCTTCAGAATGGATTTTCCTGGTGAGGGCGTTGTTTCCTATAAGGACTTAAAACAAGAAGATAGATTTTTTGTTATCATGGCCATAAGGGATTTAACATTTGTTAGAGGTGAAAATTCAATAGTTCTAAAACCGAAGAAAAAGTGTAAATCTACACCAGACTGTCCATTCAACGAAGGAATTGAATTGAGAACAGGTGTTTTAAGTGCTTATGACATAGAAGGTGATATCCTGAAATACTATAATCAGGAGACAAGAAGCTTCATATTTACAATAAAAAGAACTGGTAAATCTATAGAGATGTCGGTCCCGAGTATAGGTGTAACACAAGCTATCTCTGATTTTGTTAGAAGCGAATATCTAAAAAACAATCAGATAGATGAAGGATTTATCCAGATTGCTCCTTTCATCTTTAGTGAGTGGAGAGATCTAACCCAAGAAAAGATTAAGATCAAACTTAAGGAATCTGATTTCTGGAGTAAAGAGGAATATAGCTTATATTTTGGACTATCGGAGAAGATTAAAATAGGAACCAAGTTAGAGGCGAAACAGAAATGTCCAGTTTGCGGTGATGAGGAGGTCACCGCTGATATTACCTTTCCCGGCGGGATCAGATCTTTTTTCCTTATTTCAGATATCTTTAGAGAACTTCTTTGATATTAAATTTAGGCTTTGGTATGAGCATAAGCTAGATCCAAACTGGTTGGAATCTATACCTTTCTATGAATATCAAATATGGATCGATAAATTAAACGATACCATAGAGAAAGAGAATGCAGAAGCACAATCTGAGGGAGGCGTAACACAGCTATTTAGTTTTACATCTAAATAAGTAGATCTAAATATATACAGATATGTCAGATCCTAAATTAACAGCCCAGATGTTAGATCTCAGTAGAAATATTGAGAAGCTAACAGGTGCGGTAAAAACTAATACTGAAAGCACCGATCAATTACAAAAAGCTAATTCAGATTCCGATAAGGGACTTAAGGATATTGCTTCCAATTTAAAAAACCTAAATTTTAAGGACATATCCAAAGAATTTAAGGACATATCTAAAAACATAAAGGATTTAGATTTTAAAAAGATCGGAGAAGATTTTAAGGGAGTAACCAAATCATTTGGTGAAATTGGTAAAAATCTGGGAGATATAAAAAGTCTTAAGGATATACCTAAAAGTTTTGTCGATATTTCTAAATCACTTGGTGGAATAAAGAATCTATCTAAGGATTTGGGTGGGATAAAAGATCTTGGTAAAAATCTCGGAGACATAAAGGGGGTTGGTAAAATAAAGGATGTTGTCTCTGGAGGTATAGGAAAGAAACTACTTGGAGCTTTTGCAGATGGAGGTCCGGTTGATGAAACTGGTAGCTATCTAGTTGGAGAAAGAGGACCTGAGGTTGTTAAACTAAAAGAGGGAAGTAAAGTAATTCCCAATGAAAAACTAGTAACTGCAGATCAGAAGCTTACCGAAAAGAAGGGACCAACAGAAAAACAGATATCCAAATACAAAAATTATCTTCTCGGTGAGTATCCTGACCACTATGAGGAGTTTCCTGAATTTCTGGAAGGTGACGTCAAGGATTGGATTGATCGTGTCCGATATCAATCACCCGAGACTATAGATAGTTTACTGGAAGGTAAGGGGGAAACATTCACTAAGGAGGATGTGGCTAAGTTGTCAACCCCGGTGAAATCTGAATCCACATTAGCCCCTACTGCAGAAGCAGAGCTATCTAAAAAAGAAAAGAGAAAGAAAGAGAAAGAGGAAGAGAGATTAGCCAAAGAGGAAGCTAAGACCAAAAAGAACGAATCAAAGCTAGAGAAGAGTTCGGAAAGAAAGGAGAAGCTTAGTGATTTAACTGGTAATCTAAAGGAAAGCGGAAAGAAAGCGCTAAGTGGGGATATGATTTCAAAAGCTACTACACTGGGAGCTGGATTACTTTCTAAAAACATAAAAACCGAAAGCCCTTTAGCAAAAAAAGCAATCGAGAGCGGTATAAAACTTTCTTCCGACAATCTGGCTAAATCTTTACAAAAACCAGAATTGGTTTCTAACGTATTGCCTCTTAAAAAAGCAGCTCCGAAAAAATCAGAATCGGAAGAGAAAAAATCAACCTCTGAGGAATCTATTGAATCTAAAAAAGCAGAGCAGGATAAGGCTAATCAAAGTGCATCTTCAATTAAAGATAAAGAGACTATATCGTCGACAAAATCTCAGGAGTCATCTGAAAAAAGTTCATCTAAATCCGAAACAAATATATCAAAAAATGATATAGATGATATTAAATCGGCACTATTTAGAATGGCATCATTATTAGAAGGTACCTTAACGGTATCCGCTATTGAATCACCTTATAGACCAAATTCCAGAAGAATCTAATAAAATTTTTTTTTCTCCAACCGTATAGTTATATTTGGCGACTATATTCATGGAGTAATTTTATATGAGCAGAGAAAAAGCTATCACGTCTAAGGACTTATCTTTCTTAAATGACGAGTTTTTACAGGAACAAAACTGGAAAATTGTAAAATTTTCAGATAATAATGGATCATTTTACTTTAAGGGGTTTACTTCTGACACTTCTGACCTTATAATTGATCATAGGAGTGATAAGATATACTTAGAAATGGCGCAAAGCTGGGCAAAAAATTCATACTGTGAGAGAAAGAAGGTCGGATGCTTAATTGTAAACAATAAGGCTATAATTTCTGATGGCTACAACGGATCTCCGTCCGGATTCCCGAATAAGTGCGAAATTGACGATGTGACTCTACCGTATGTGCTTCATGCAGAGGCTAATGCTATTACTAAACTAGCTAGAGGGACTCAGAGTTCAGAGGGATCATCCCTTTACGTTACACTCTCTCCTTGCTATGAATGTTCAAAACTTATCATACAATCTGGTATAAAAAGAGTAGTTTTTAATCAGATTTACAGAAAAACTGAATCTATATCCTTTCTTGCTGAGGCAGGAATAGAGATAATAAAAATAAATATTTAATTGTTGCATGGAGAAAAATATACAGAAACTCGCCGAGGATTTTATGGAAACAAGATCAGACAGAGAATTCCAACCGTTATTTGACAGACTTAGACCCGGCGTATTAAACCATTGTTTTCTTATAGTGAAGGAGAACGAATTGGCACAGGATGCCTTTATTAACACGATGGCAAAAATTTGGCTGAAGATAGATCAGTATGATAAGGAAAGAGGTAATTTTTCTACATGGTGTTATAACATAGCCAGGAACGAATCTCTACTGTTACTAAAATCTAGGAAAAGATATTTTTCTCACAATGAAGCAGAGCTCGATTTTCTTTCAGCTAAAAACAGTGTTGGCGATTTAGGAGGGGTTTATTTGATGGAGGAAGATCCAGGAAATTTTATATTTGGAGAGGAGAATTCAGTAGATGAAATTTACGAATCTGTATTGGATGAAATCAGGGAGTTGCCCGATCTATATAGAGATATCATGATAGACAGGGAAATCCATAACATGAAGTACAAGGACATCGCCGAGAAGTACGGTATAAAGAAAAGATCCATAGCTACCCGAATAAGAAGAGCCAGAGGAAAAATCCGTAAAAAGATGGGCGGAAACAATAAATCCAATTAGGATATAATATAGAAAAGGGTATGTTCAGGATTTTTAAAGTTATAAAGGAGATAAGGCTCTATCGAGAGTATTCCCGCATTATAAAGAAGGAGGAGAAAGAATCCCCTATGTGGAAAAGAAAAAACTTAAGAAGAGATTCACTGAATAGAGTTTACACTGTGATCAATCTTCCTCTCCAGGTTTTGGCCTCTGTGGATCTTCCAAGAGAATCTAGACCATCTTTTGTAGTCCAGGAATTGAAACCAATTAACGAATATCTGAAATCTTTAAATCTTGAAGAGATTATTACTATGTGGATAGAACCTGTTAAAGGAACAGACGATGAATCATACTTGGTAGTGTATCAATTCCTATTCAGAAGCATTACTTGGCTTTGGATACTAAGGCTAGTTCTGGAAATATTTGCTATCTCTTTATTTTTCTATTACCGAACGGAAATATTTTCACTATTCAGCTAATCTCAATGTCCCAAGAATTAATCGAATTGAAAAAAAGGGAAATTGAGGAAAGGCTAAAAATATACTCTGACTCCAATTTTACTTTCCACGAGGAATCTCATGTTTACCGGTACGCTGGAAAAAAGTACGATTCTGTCACCACATTTCTTAAAGTATTTAAAGTCCCATTTGATAGAGAATATTGGTCGAAGAGAAAAGCAGATGAAAGAGGCGTAGATGTTTCTGTTGTATTAAATGAATGGCAAACAAAGGGAGATGTTTCCAGAAGTCTGGGGACTGACGTACACAAGTTTATAGAGGATTTCTGGATGGGAAAAAATCCGGAAATTCCAGAGGATCTTGATGTTAGGGATAGGGTCTTAAAATTTATGGATGTCTATAACAAAAGGCTACATAAGCTAACTCCATTAAAATCGGAACTTAAGATATTTTCTAAAAAATGGAGACTTGCGGGAACAATAGATCAGCCTTTACTTCTATGGGACCAATTGAATGAAAAGGTACATCTGATAATAGGGGATTGGAAAACCAACGGTGAATTTAAGGACGACAAGCACCCAAAAGGGAGATTTAAAAAATTACTTAGACCTTTTCATAATCTTTACGAGAATGATCATAATGAATATTCGATCCAGATAAGTCTATATCGTCTTATCTTGGAGGAGATTGGTATAGAGACTGAGAGCGGATTCCTGCTTCATTTAGGACCGGAAGATCCTAAGATCTATCCTGCTAAAGATTTAAGAGAACCACTAAGAGCATATTTAGACCAGAATAGAACAGAATTTGATATTTTTGAAATAGCTTAGAAACAAAAATAGTAAATCGATCTAAAACAATAAAAAATAATAAAAATGGCAAAGAAAAAGTCTGAAGAATTAAACCCGAATCTAGCTGGAATGCAAGGAATGCAAGGAATGCCAGGTGGATCATCAGTTGTTGATTTCGAAACAACACAATCAGGAGCATTCGAAAATAACGTAGTTGTTGACTCGGAATTAATCGAAAGTATTGAAAATCAAATCCAGGAAAAGAAAGAGGAGTTAAAAAGCAAAGTTTATGCTGTAACTTGCTCTGATTCTCTTTTTACTGAATATGAGAATTTCATGAAAGAAAAAGCTGAATGGAATTCTACAGAGGCTTTAGGTGTTGTTGAAATAAACAAACAAATTGCTAGAATTAAAAAAGAGGGAATTAAAGATGGTGTAATTTACCTAGGTGCCTTACCTCTAGAAGCAAGTCACTATTTCCTTAGCAAATCTAAGGGAACTGGAGTAGAAAGCGCAGAAGCTTTTATTCGTCTTTATAAAGTTTTTGATCAAGCTTTAAATGATGCTAAGACGGACGCTTCAAGTATCAAGGATCTAGAAAAACAACTTGCTGCTGCAATGCAGGGTATTACTTTAGGTTAAGATAACAAAAAAATAATAAAAGCTAGCATCAGCTAGCTTTTTTTGTATTCCATAGTTTTTGGAATGGATATATACACAGTAAAATTATTTATTATGAAAATACTAGAAAAAATTAAAGCAAACTATTGGATCATCTTACTTTTCTTTATGCTTGTCATTTTTCTCAGACAGTGCGGGATAAGAAGAGACATCGATAGAATGGAAAAAAATGTAAAGGTTGTAACAGAGAAAACTGATTCTATTCAGAACACTATCGTTACTCCAGAACAAGTCAGATATGAAATGAATCAGTCTATGTTCAACTTCTTGATCTATGAGGACGATTTCGATAAGGGCAAAGCATCTTTATCTGATATAAAAAGTAGAATAAATACCGGTGAACAGAAATAATTTAATACGTGGGTTTATTATAACTACATTTGTTAGTTTATACCTGGTTGTATCCCTGATATCTACCATACACGTTATCGATTTCTTTAAATTATCAAATCCGGACTGGTTAGCTATATCTTTAGCAATCGCTTTCGAGATAGGCGCGGCAGCTTCACTTGCTAGTCTCATAGCATTAGACAGGATGAATAAAACCATGGTTTGGATCCTCTTTATTCTTCTTACTGGCATGCAAGCAATGGGAAACACTTACTATGCTTATACTCACTTAGAAAACTTCACATCTTGGGTAGAACTATTTGGACTAGTGGAGGAAGAATTAATTTATCAGAAAAGGATACTTTCTATAATAAGTGGTGCTATACTTCCATTAGTAGCTCTTGGCTTTATTAAGTCGTTAGTAGATTACATTAAACCTCAGGAGTCAACAGGAGAACCCGTTGTCGAAGAGATAAATATAGAGATCCAGAAGGATGAACCTAGTGTGGCTGATGTTTCCGAATTTAATGGAAACGAATCTACTAAAGAATCCGATGAAATTTCAGATTTAGAATCCCAAATGGGATCAGAATCTAAAGCTAGAAAGGATGTAATATACGAAGATCCAAGCAGATTAAAATAATAAAACAAGTTGGCAGATAACCAAAATAATGATTTTTACGGAGGAAGTGCTTCAGAAATTGGATCCGAGCTTTTCGCTGGTGGTAGTGCAGCATATCCTTTAGATCCTCTTGGTGGATCAACCGGAGGATTTGAAACTAGATATACCAATATAGCTGAGATAACTCAGGATTTAGAAAGGGTAGAAGCAACTTTCAAGAGATTCAATGATCCTACTGAGGTAAAGTTCATAAAGGAATCTTTTAGAGTTATTCAGCAATCACAGACACTCAACTATTTAGATTTGGTAGACTTCTTCCATCCTCTACAGGATTTTTCTGAATTTCAGAAAGTCTCCATGGTTATAGGTCCTAGGTCTTCTGCAAATCTTGATCCCGGATCTTTTTATGGAACAACCGGGGAGGTTTCTATGTTAATAGCCAGGGCTTTTTATTTACCGGAAACAACCGAGGACGAGAAAATTCTTTTCTGGGATTATAAAGCAAACGAGAGAAACATAATGGGAGAATTTATGGTTCTTACCGGAGCAGTTAAGGACGGATCTCAATGGAGAGGATGGGATGTTGATCCCTTTTCAACATATGGGCATACAGGTAACGCTAACAGCTCTAATGGTGGATTTATATTCACTAACCCGACTGACTATAATGTCAAGTTAACAGTAATAGTAGCAAACTAAAATGGCAACACAACCGATAACATGTCCATATGATGTACTTGAAGGATTTAGATTCTATAGAGGAAATCTAGTATTGGATACCGGAGGGACAAATAATCCTCAAAAATATTTGAGCATGTCCGATCTAGAACTTGTTGTTCAGGATTTTGCTAGAAATAGAGCAATCGTTAATGAATCTTCTTGCTATCTATTAAGCCAGCCAGATGTTGCAGATCAGTACGGATTTGTTTCTTTTATTGCGGTAAAAGCAATTTTCCCAGCTAATACAGTAGAATCTAAAAAATATTTGACCTGGACATATCAAGGTAAAACATATTACATGGGCGAACTCATGGTATTAAGCGGAAAGAGAATATCTACTGTTGATGCCGGTTATGAGGGATGGAACTTAAGTAAGCCTGGTACAACCCAGCAAGACGGTGGAATTACCTTCTGCAATCCACACACCGATATAAAAATAAGATTAGAGATGCTAATCGGACACTAAAATCCGTATCGGATTAAATATATACTGTAAAAGTTTTGTATTCGGTTTGGATATATAATTTGAAAAAAAAATTTAACTATGGAATTCGTAAACCAGGTAAAAAAGCTAAAAGACACAACAAAATCTGCTGAAGTCAAAGCTCTTTGTGAAAACTTCCTTAATGGTGGATCTGTTTCTAAGGAGCAATTGATGGAATCTCTAGATAACCACAATATATCTAATGAAAGCGTAAGCAACGTTCAGAGCCACGTAAATGCTATTAGAAATGAAGAGATGGAAGCTTCTAAAAAGGCAGCACAATTTCTTATGGAATCTTGGAATAGCTCAAACAGAGGATCATCATTAGGAAACTCAGGATCGTATAACTCATTAAATGAATCATCTGATAAAAACTCAGGAAGTGAATTTTTAGGAGATCTAGAAAAAATGAGTTCTTTGGATAAATCATCTCAGGAGTTTTTAAAATCTAACTCGGTTAATAATCTGGGTGTATTGGAATCTATCGATTCTATAAAATCTTCATCGATTTATACCTATCCTAAGGCTAGAATTATCTGTGAGCAATATCATAATCTCATATCTAATAAAAGAGTGCCTGAATTTGCACTAGTTCATAATTTCATTAATGATATTCAAGCTTTAAACTGGGATGATACAGTTAAAACTGTTTCACAGAATCTCCAGGAAAAAGCAGAAACATTATCTAGAGAGATCGAGGTATCTAAAGTTCTAGAAGCTATTAAAAATACTGGTAGCTCTTCTTTCTATTCAGAACTTAGCGATGTACTTAATGAATGGTTAGTTTCAGAGAATAAATCTAATGCTTTATTGGTTAAGAATGTATCTAAATGGTCATTTAATCCGATCGTTAGAAATCTAATCAATTTTATAAACGTAAACGAGAATACTGATTCTAGAAAATTAGAAATTCCTGAGGTATCCCAAGGGGAATCCTCAGTATCTAGAGTTTTCTCTCCTGTTATGTTAGGTAGTCATAAATCTATCTTCTACTTAGGTGGAGGTGTTTTTGAAACTAATTCTGCAGATATTAAGAAGTTATCAGGAAAAGAAGTTCAAGGTCTTTCTTCCGATTATCTTTACCTAATCGAATCTTTCAACAGACCTTACGTTAAAGTTAACGAAAATGGTATTTTTGTTCAATTGGGTAAGAGCATCGTTACAATCATAGAAGAAGGAGAAGAAACAGCGGTTTATTTAGGAAAAAGAAAACTTAAGTTTAGCGACCCTTCTGGACTTGCTAAAATATTAGGTCTAGAATCAGCTACATACTTTGGAGTTAATGAAACACAAGTGGTTTCAGATATCATGAGACTTTATACCAATTACCAAAATATAGTTGAACTTGATTTTTCTAAGAGCATAACATCTAACGTATTTGAAGGTTTATCTATAAATCTAGTAAAATGGAACAATCAGATCTATTTACAAAAGATTAACCAGGGAATGAATGAGAATTCAGTTTACAAGGTTACTGGAAATCAGGCAGTATCAATGGTTAAAGAATTTATGAGATATGATATCTCTGAGGGATTAACTGAATTCTTAGTTGGAGAAAACAAGGTTAAATCCATCATGATCAACGATAGAAATAAGGTTATAGAAAATATTTCTAAGATCGAAGAACAAATAAACAAGATTGACAATCTAATGTCAACAAATCCTTTATATTCTGCTTCTTCTGAAGTAATGTCTGCTAAGAAATTGCTAGAGAATGAATTGAATGTTCTTAGAGAAAAATGGAATCAGATTAACTTGGAAATAGCTTCTAGTGAGTCAACTATTGAGTTAGAAAGATCTTTGGAAGTTTTTGAAGATGAAAAATTTAACATTGGTGATTTCATCAAAGTTAAAGAATCAGGTGATACCGGAAAAATAATCTCCATCGATGCTACTTCAGGAAGATACACTGTATTGTTAGATACAGGTAAAACTTCCGATTTCCTAATTAATGAGATTACAGATTTAGAAGAGGCTCTTAGCCAAGCAGCTGAGGATAATGCTAATTCTTCTGAAGAAGACGATTCGGAAGAAGAAGTTAAAGAGAATTTCGACATTCTTAGCGGCAATGGAAATAAGCTCAATAAATCTGAAATGCCTATAGAGGATCAGAAAAAATTACTCGATAATTTTGCAAAAGGACATGGTTTTTCTAATGCCCCTGGAAAGAATAAAGATGTTATTGATATGAAAATGGATGCTCTTCATGGATACAACTCTACAATGAATGAGGAGGAAGAGGCTTCAAAAAAAAAAGCTTAAGTCGTAATTTCTACTTCGCTCCTAAATTCGATAGTCAGAATAAACCAGGCGATAAATTCATACAATCTTCGGAGGGTAAATTAAGTAAAGCCCCTACAGGTAAAACAGTAACCGAGGAAGAAGAGGAAGAAGGATCGGAGAAAGAATAAAAATAAAAAATTGATTGAATGTAGCTCAAATAGGGCTACATTCTTTTTTTGAAATTTTTTCTATTTCCTGTAGTAGAATAGCATAACAAACAAACAAACAAAATTAATAAAATTTAATGGCTAAAGACTATGTAAAAAACAGTGAATTGTTAGCTGCTGTAGTTGAATCTAAACAGAAGGGACATCTAACTCCAGAAACGATTGATATGTTCAATCTTATGATACAGGGTATATCTAAAAAAATGTCGTATAAGGATCCTGAAGATAAGGAAGATTGCATGGCATTTGCCATGGAGGATCTTTGTAAGTATTGGAATAGATTTAATCCTGAAAAATCTAATAATCCCTTTGCTTATTTCACACAAATAGCTAAGAATGGATTCGCTAAAGGATGGAAAAAAATACACCCTCCAAAAAGTCCAAGAACTATTCCTTTCAGCTATATTACTGGAGAGGATAACACTTATAACGTATAATTTCTGGTATGGTTGATATCAAGAAAGTAAAGCCTAATGGCGAATATCGGTCTGGAAAATATGAACCTAGAAATCCCGATAAGTATATCGGGGATATCCACAACATTATATACAGATCTTCTTGGGAGTATAGATTTTGCACATACTGCGATACTAACGAATCTATATTGAAATGGAGTTCCGAGCCGGTTTCGATTGACTATTATAATCCTTTAGATAAGAAAGATCATAAATATAATGTTGATTTCTACATAAAGGTTCTAAAAGAAAGCGGAGAAGAGCAAGAATGGATCATCGAGATAAAACCGGAGAATCAAACAAAAAAGCCTATATATGAAGGAGTGAACACCCTAAGTAAGCTGAAATCATATAACAGGAATATGCAGATATGGATAACAAATCAGGCAAAATTCAAGGCAGCTAAAGAATGGGCAGCTAAAAGAGGATTTAAATTTGGTGTTATCGACGAGAATTTTCTTTTTAAGAGTAAATGAGTTTTAAAGATAGTTCTATTGAATATCGGGACAATGTTGGTTCTTCCGGTAACGTTTTTAAAGAGACTGATAGCTACTTTGTGAATGATTACTTCAAAAACGACAAGAGTTTTTTGAATCCTCCTATTTCAATAATTCCAGGAAGAATCTATTTTTTCAATTATTCCACCGATTCTAAAATTGATAAGAACCGTAAATTTATAGATAGATTTCCTGTAGTTTTGTGTACCGATTTTTTCGAATCGAGCGGATTCAAAATATTAAAGGGTATAGATCTTGTGACTACCCCAATGATGTATAGAATGGAGATTTTATCCAGAATCTATGATAACTTTAACCAAACCATCATATCTAATGACATAGCAGAATCAGACGGTGGTAATATATCACCATTAAATTTAAAGGATTTGGAGCTGGATAAGATATTAAGAGGAACTGGATATAAGACATCCCTTTTTGGTTTTAAAACTAATTTTATGAAGAATATAGGATCAATTAAAAGTAAAGATTGGATAAAACTTCCATATTTGAGTGTTAATCTGGTTGAGGGGTTAAATATATCGGGGATATATAGTGAATATGAATCGAAATTAAAATAACATTTCGATCTAGAATTAAAAATGGCTGGATTCGTCGAAAATAATAATCCCGGACAAACCCCTGTTATTCAGAGGATCAGGGATTCCGTAAGAAAATTAAGTACCTTCGGTATGAAGTACGATGACATGGTCATCCGTAACTCACAAGCTGTTGGTGTAACCGAAGCTTCTTTTTTAAATAAGAATAAATCGAATGTTGAGGACGAGAGCATGCTCTGGACCTTAGCTAAGCAGGATATCTCATCGAAGCAGTTCATAGGATATTTTGATAAGGATTATAAAGGTAAGAGAGATTACTTAAGAAAATTCTCTCTAAATCCAGAAATAGAATGGGTTCTGGATACAATATGTGACGAAGCAATTTCGTATGATCCGTCCAATTTTTTTGCCTATCCCGATTTTATAGATCTTAGCGACATCAACGAAAAGCTAAAGGATGACCTATATGAGACTTTTAAAAGGCTATATGATATCTGGGGATTTTCTGATGATATTACTGCATGGCAATATTTTAGGCAGTTTATAGTTGATGGATTTCTTGCTTTTGAAATAATTTACGACGACAAGGGAAAGGAAATAGTTGGATTTAAGGAACTAGATCCAATATCTTTAGTTCCCAGTGTGGAAAAACAAATAGATGGATCTTTCATTAATACTTGGACACAATATCCACAGGATCCTAAAAAGAAAAGAGTTCTTTACGATCCTCAGATAATATACATTTCTTATGCTAAGGGTAATGCAGTATCGAGAGTAAGCTACATAGAAAGACTAATAAGACCATACAACATTCTTAGAATTATAGAATACACTAGAGTTATATGGTCAGTAATGAACGCGTCATTTAAATTAAAAATGACAGTTCCTATTGGATCTAAATCTCCTCAAAAGGGTATGCAAACTTTAGGTGAGCTAATGAGCATTTATAAGGAGGATATTCAACTAAACGACGAGAGCGGTGAATTAAGCATAGACGGAAGACCTAAGATTCAGTTCTATAAGAATTATCTTATGCCTTCTGGTGTTAACGGAACCCCTACTATAGAACCAATAACTACAGATGGTCCCAATCTTAATGACCCTGCACCTTTAGCTTACTTTTTTGATAAATTTATATTGGAATCTAAGGTTCCGCCATCGAGATTTCATAATCCCGACGGTGGAACAACTTCACCTTATTCTAATGGAGCGGAAGGACTAGATAAGGAGGAGATAAGATTTGCTAAATTCATTTCCAGATTAAGATCAATATTCCAAGAGATTATTACAAAACCTCTATGGATCCAGATGGTAAAAAAATACCCTAGACTTGAAGACGATTTCATGTTTAAGAGTCAATTGGGACTTGATTATTTCTCTGATAACCCATTCAAACTAAATCAGGAAATTGATATAATAAACAAAAGAAAAGAAACAGTATCTGCTTTGGGTGGAATAGTAGGTGACGAAGATAAACCGTTTTTCTCTAATGCTTTCTTAATTGAGACTTTCCTTGGAATTTCTAAGCAAGACATTGATGCAAATAAAGAGGCATTAAAAAGAAAAGAGAAAGAGAAGAAAGAAAAGGAAAAAGAGGGAGAAGCTGGAGGTGAAGAGGGAGCTGAAGCCCCTGCAGAAACCGAATCTCCAGAAGAGGAAGCTCCTGCAGAGACGGAAACCGAAGCTCCTGCAGAAGAAACACCACCTGCAACTTAAAGAGAATACAAATATTATAGCTAATGGCAGGATTTTTAGATTTTTTAAAACCAAATCAATCAGCTTTAGGTAATATCCTGAAGAACCTTTCCAATGTTGCAAAATTTGGAATGCAGTACGATGATATGGTTGTTCGAAATTCCCAAGCTATTGGTAAAACCGAGGGATATTTTTTTAACCAAGAAAGCACAGGATTTACCCAGAATGATGCTTTCCAATGGACTGCTTCATACCAGGATACGAAGGTAAGAAAATATATTGCTTATTTCGATAAGGATTACATAGAGAAAAGAAACTACCTAAGAAAATTTTCTCTTAATGGTGAGATTGAATTCATATTGGATACTATAACAGATGAATCCATAGTTTATGACGACCGTAATTATTTTGCACAACCAGCCTTTGTTAATCTAGATCTAAAAGATAAAATAAAGGATAAACTTGCATCTCACTATAATAGGATCTATAATGTTTTTGGGTTTCAGAATACAATTCTAGCATGGCAATATTTTAAACAGTTCCTAATTGATGGATTCCTAGCTTTCGAGATAATTTATGATAGCAAAGGAAAAGAAATAATTGGATTTAAAGAGCTTGATGCAACCTCTCTCCAACCTGTTGTAGAAAAGGTGGGCGAGAATGAATATAGACAATTCTGGATACAATATCCCAAGAATCCACAGATGACCAGAAAGCTAACTAATGAGCAGGTTATCTACATATCATATGCAAAGGGTAACACCATTTCTAGAGTTAGCTATATAGAAAGACTGGTTAGATCCTATAATATTTTAAGAATAATGGAAAATTCCAGAGTAATCTGGAATGTTATGAATGCTTCGTATCGACTTAAGTTCATTATTCCTATTGGTAGCCAATCCCCACAAAAAGCGATGCAAACATTGGGACAGCTAATGTCCAATTATAAGGAGGATATTTCTATTAACGATTCTTCTGGTGAATTAACAATAAACGGAAGACCTAAAGTACAATTTTATAAGAACTATCTTTTCCCAGAAAAGGATGGACAAAGCCCGGATATATCTTCGCTTAACTCAGCAGGTCCTGACTTTAATGTGATGGAAAATGTCGTTTATTTTTTCAATAAGCTAAAAATGGACTCCAAGATTCCTTATGCTAGATTTGCTTCTAAAAATACAACCCCTGGTAACTACCAGACAAGTATAGATCAGTTAGAGAGAGATGAAATAAGATTCGAGAAGTTTTTAAGAAGATTAAGATCAATATTTCAAGAGATCCTTGTTAAACCCCTTTACATACAGATGTGTCTAGAATATCCTGAATTATCTAGGGACAAAGGATTTAAAGCAAATATCGGGTTAAACTACAATAGAGATAGTGAGTTCGAAGAAATGGTAGAACTCGCAGGATTCAGTAAAAGAACGGAATTCATAAACGGTTTAAGAGAGCTCAAAGTAAAAATTGGTGAGGAAGAGAAAGGCTATTTTGATCCAGATTTCCTAATTCAGAGATTTCTTGGAATGAATCCTGATCAAATAAAAATGAATCAGAAGTACAAAGAAAGGGAAGAAAAGGAAGCAGAAAAAGCTAAAGAGGAAGGTGGAGCTGAAGGTGGCGAAGCAGAAGCTGGTGGTCAAGCAGTTACCCTTTAATTTTTTATCTCCGAGAGTTTTTGGTATTTTTAGGAAAAAATATCAATGAGAAAAGAACTCCAACTATTTAAAGACCTAGAATCTCTAACCGGCGAGGGATCACAAAAAGCAAAGCAAAAAATAATTTCGGAAAATCAGACAGAAGGATTCTTATACCTTCTTGACATCTGCTTTAATCCTTTTGTTACTACAAAACTCCATAAGATCTCGTTTAACGAGTCTTTATCCGAAATTGATGCTAACCACTGGGACAATTTTAAAAATCTCGTAGAGGAGCTAAAAATAGCTCCAGCCGCAAACGATTTACTCAGAAAGAGAGCTCAGGATATGGTATCTTCCAAAATATGTGAAGATACTGAGGAGGATCTTTCTCTGAGAGAAGTCTTGATGAAAATCATCACAAAAAGAATGAATATTGGGATAGGTGCTAAACTTATCAACAAAGCAATAGGAAGGGAGGTAATTCCAGATCCTTCCCTTATGTTAGCCACAGATGATCATGAGATCATAGAAAAATGGGACAAAATCTACTGCGAGGAGAAATATGACGGGGTAAGGGTTATTGCCATGTGGGCTGACAATAAATTCTCCTATTTTACCAGAGCTTTTAATGAGCTGGATTCAGCATGTTTTCCTAAATTGTCAGAATCTCTCAGACTAGCAGTAGAAAGGAGCGGAATAACAGGCGACGTATTTTTTGACGGCGAACTTACTGATCTAAATAGAAAATCTGTAAGTGGAAAGGTTACCCAAATCCTAAAGGGAAAGGTCGATTCTAAGATAGAGGAGGGAATGATATTTAATGTTTTCGACCTTGAGGATAGTGAAACATTAATAAAAGGTAAGGGGTTAAAAAAATACAAAGAGAGAAGAAATACTTTAGAATCTGTCATCTCAAATATCCCCGAAGGATCTAATGTAATCCTGGCCCAAATGTGGGAGATGGATACTCCTGATCAAATTACCCCGATCTATAAAAATATAGTGGATCAAGGAGGTGAAGGAGTTATCTGTAAGGATAACGGTGTATATGAATGTAAAAGATCCAAATCATGGGTAAAATTCAAAGAAGTTAATGAATGTGATCTTTTAATAACTGGATGGTATCCAGGAGAGGGAAAAAGAGAAGGACTGATCGGTGGATTTATTCTGACAGATTTATCGGGGACACTCCATGTAAGAGTTGGTGCAGGATTTACTGATCTTGACCTTAAAAATTTAAGTGTCTCCCCGGATTCCCATACTGGTAAGATCGTTGCAGTTCAGTATAACGTCCCTATTACAGATAAGCACGGGAATAGATCTTTATTTCTTCCTAGGTTTGTTGAAGTAAGAAACGATAAGGATGTAGCAGACGATCTTTCCTCATTATTTTAAGAAACACTTTCACTTTCACCTCATAAAAAATATATGATACAAGAACTGCTGACGGAAAAACTTAGACCGAGAGATTTAAGGCACATGATTTTGCCTTCTCGTATTACTAAGATATTTGAAAATGGATTGGGACACAATGTCCTTTTAAGTGGATCCCCGGGATGTGGGAAAACCACACTAGCTAAAATATTGGCTGCTCCATTCCCTCATCTTTTTATAAATGTTTCCGACGAAAGCTCGGTAGAAACTATCAGGGTTAAGATAAATGATTTCTGCTCTACTATTTCTATTATGGACGGTAAATCATCCAAAAAGGTTGTCATCCTGGATGAGTTCGACGGAGCATCTGATCAATTCTATAAAGCATTAAGAGGAACTATAGAAAAGTTTGCAGGTAATGCAAGATTTATTGCAACATGTAACTACATAAACAAAGTTCCTGATGCTATCCAGAGTAGATTTGAAGTTATAGATTTTAATCCCATATCTAGTCAGGAGGAAGAGGATCTAAAATTAGAGTGGAATAAAAGAATAAAATTAATTTTAAATAAAACCGGGATAGAGATAGACAACGACTCTTTACTGGAATTCCAAAGAAATTATTATCCAGATTTCCGTTCAGCTTTAAATCGAATCCAAACATGGATGATAGAAGGAATTAAAGTAGTAGACAGCAACAAGATAAACGAGTTTGGCTGGTCATATGAGGATATCTACAATCTCATAGTTTCTTCTAAGGATCCGATAAAAAACTACCAGAATATTTCGGGAGAATATCAAGGGAAGGTCGACGATGTTATGTCCTCATTGGGGACTGAATTTATCGATTGGATAATAAAGAATAAACCAGATCTTTCCAATATAATTCCTGCAGTAATAGTTTTAGTCGCAGACCACCAATCTCAGAGAACCCAGGTAATCGATCCTATGGTTTCATTACTCTCCCTTGTATTCAGTATACAAAAACTAATCCCGTAATTTCTGTATAATGGATTATAAAAGGATTATTATAGTTGGAAAGGGAGGATCAGGAAAGGATTACTTAAGAAAGCAGTTGGTTCGGACGGGATTCAGATATTGTGTTTCCCACACATCTAGGCCAATAAGGAAGGGTGAAATAGAAGGTGAGGATTATTATTTTGTCTCTCCTGAATACTTCCATACTGTTCCTTTTTATGAGAGTGTGATTTTTAACAATTGGCACTATGGAACTTCTATTGATGAATTTAACAATTCTGATCTTTTTATAATGACACCTTCTGGTTTATCCAAAATGTCTCCCGATGATAGGAAACAATCCCTGGTTATCTACATAGATATAGAAAAGGACATCAGAAGAAAAAGACTTTCCGATAGAAGAGATGCAGATGATGTTGAAAGAAGATTGAAAGCTGACGATAGGGATTTTGAAAATTTTTGTGATTTCGACCATAGAATAACTAATCCCAATTTTACACTGGAAGAGATAGAGGAAGGAATAAAAATAAGAACAAATGGTTAATATACTAATAGACGGGAATTATATCTTCCATAAAACTTTTGGAGTTTTTGGCGGATATGGAAATGTGGATCCAGGAAAAATACTCAAGGATAAGAAAGAGCAAGCAGCTTTTATACGTAAAATATCTACTGACCTTTGTGCTTCGCTAAAAATGATTCCTCAGGGAGGAAGGATGATATTTACATCAGACAGCAGGAGCTGGAGAAAGGATATCGAAATAGAGGACGGAGGATATAAATCTGGCAGAGTTAAGGACGAAAATGTAGATTGGACTATATTTTTCGAACTCATGAAAACATTTGGTGATCATCTAGAAAAAATGGGTTTTATTTTTTCTAAGGTAGATGGTGCAGAGGGTGATGATTTATTGATGTTTTGGTCCGAACATTTTCATTCAAGAAATGAGAATTGTTTAATTATTACAGGAGATAAGGATCTACATCAGCTCGCAAGGATATCTGAAAATTCATGGACTGTTATTTGGAACAATAACCAAAAGAAAAATACATTATTCGTACCTGAGAAATGGAAAGATCAATGGCTAGACAGAGACGAGTCCATTAGCATATTTAATATGGCATCTGCCATTTCTCCGGAAAAGGAGAGATTTAAAACATTTCTTAAGAAAGCAACCATAGAGGAGGTAGAAAGTAGATCATTCATTTTCATTAAGGTATTAATGGGCGATAAAGGAGATTCTGTTCCTAGCGTATGGGAGCAAACATCAGGATCAAGAACTATGGGGTTTACTCAAAAAAAGGCAGATACTGTATTTGAAGCATTTACTGCATCTGAGTGGTCAGATATCGAGTTTTCCCAGATGATGAATAACGAAGACTATTTGAATTGGGTTAGCGGTATGGTACTTCGAACATCAAAGTCAGTTGATAGCACAGAAAATAGAAATAAGGTAAAGGAAAATATAATCAGAAATTTTAAGCTTCTTTGGCTTGATATTGATGTAATTCCTGATTTTGTCAAGGATTCTTGTGAGATTGAAATAGAGAGGGGTATATCTCTGGATAAAAAATCAGTTACCTTGGACAGGATTAAGATACTAGAGGGAACTGAATGGGTTACTCCTAACTATCAACCTAAGGGATTTGATCCTTTTGAAAATTTTATCTAGGATGGAATTATTTGATGTAGTTAAAAATATTTTTTCGCAGGACAATAAAAAATGGGTACAGGTTTCTAAAAACGATAAATCCCGGAATTTTTTTATGATCAACCGGATAATGGCAATACAATTTCCGAATATAGCTAACCAATTCAATAAGATCAAAATAAATCCTGATGCTACCGTAGATTGGTGGAGAAATAACCTATCCTCTAGATATTCTAGACCTCCCAGCTGGATATACACAAAAACGATTAAAAAAGAGGCTAAGACTAAGAAATCTACAGGTTCCTCTTGGGAAAATGTGGAAGTTTTCGTCAGAGATAGATATAATGTATCCAAGAGGGATCTTTCTGATTTAAAAAGATTTTACCCGGAAAGATATGAATCGTGGATGAAAGATATATCCGATCAGATAGGTATAAAAAATAATTCTTAATATGAAGAATAAACATTCTAAAATTATAGACAAAGTTATTTCAAGCTTAGATTGGGATGCTATCTTCGAGGTAAACAAATGCTTTAAGCATGGTGTAGGCGAGGGAACTTCTGCTATACCTGGAGTGAAAAGAAAACCATTTTCCGATGGTATAACTAAGAATGACATTAAAAATGAGCTCAAGGGATTGCTCAAATATGTAGTAGAAAACGACTACGCTGAACTGATCTATGGATATTGGATGATATTCTGGAATAATGCAGAATGGGCAGAGGAAGATATCAGAAAAATCAGGGAGGAAATGGATGATGATGACGATGAAGGTCTAGATCTGGGTGAAATCTCAATAGATAATAGTTTGGAAGTTATTTACTCACCTCAGAGAACATTCATTGTCGAAGCTAGAAAATCTGACGGTACAAGCGAAGTAGAGGATAAGGATGTGGTTAATCTGGAGAGTATGCTAAAAAAAGCTCTAGAATCTGAGCAGTACGAATTGGCTTCTAAGATTAGAGACGTTATAAAGCTCCAAAAAAATCAGGCGGATTCGGATACATATCCAGATGAAGTACATTAAATCTATAAACGAGTATTTTGACGTAGGTGCATTTGGAGACACTTATGGTTATGGAGGAGCCAACGGGGTCCTTAAAATAAACTATAAGCCTTTCAATGACCTTTCCGTTTCAGTTGGTCCCGATCCGAATATCGAAAGAACCGTAAAGGGATCTGAGTTTCAGCTAGGTGATGTTGTAATAGCTAAACCACTTAACTCCAAGGATGAAGTGATAGGCGTTGTCGTTAGATCATTTAGAAATCCGGATAATCAGGAATATAGATATTTCATCCAAGTTTACAATAAGGGTAAAAAAACGGAAAGAGTGATAGAAGTTAAATCGGACTCTATTAAATTCGCCGAAGGTGGAGATCACGGTAACATAGAATCTAAATCCAAATACAAGAACAATGACGTTGCTAGTTCTGCATTTAATTCTAAGACCGTATATAATTCTAGTGAACTTGGTTTAGAAACTACCGGAGGATAGAAACCTAATTCTTACATTCGGATACAATAATTAAAATGATATCCGCTAATACACCCTTAATTTCTTATTTAGGAATACCCAAAACATGGGCTTCAGAGGGATTTAGAATATCCTCTCAGAAGGATCTTTTAAATTTGTTCGCAGATCTATGTAAATTCAACTCATCGATACAATGCAAATCTGTTTGTATTGATTCTGGTGAGATTGACTTCGATCCATCCATATTCGATTCGGTTCTAGACGAGACTGATCAAGAAACATCATCGATTCTTTTAGAAATACAGGAAATGATGAGAAGAGATAACATCAGAATATATTTTATCGTTTCTAAGGACTACTTTCTTGCAAGTCAGATAGATAACATCATTTCAAACACTACAAAATTTCTAAATTTTATTGGTAATTTTCTGGATTCTGTTGGCGTAAATTATCCATCAATAGTAATTAGAATTGGGTCTGCATACGGTAACAGAAAAGAAACCATGAAGATGTTTTGTGAGAGAGTTGGAAATCTAGATCCAGTTGTTTCTTCTAAGCTCTGCGTTATGAATGACGATAAGCCTAGTCTTTTTTCCGTAACAGATCTTCTAACAGGAGTATACTACGAAGTTGGACTTCCGATATGCTTCAGAACTCTTGCTCACCATTTCAATGATGGGGGTTTATCCATAAGAGAAGCCCTATATCTCTCCTCTACGACATGGCCTAGTGAAATATCGCCACTTATCATACACTCAGAATCTAGAGAAACCAGCGAGAATGGGATTTTTTTAAGTCCATTAATTTCCGAAGAATTGACCATGAGAATACCTACCTTTGGACTTCATTGTGAGGTAATTATAGATTCACTAGGAAAGGAATTGTCTTATGTTAGTTATTTAAAAAATTACAAATCATTTCCACCGATTGTGATTAATAGGGTTTCTTCCAAATAATTTTTTATCCTGTATATTTTTTTTATTTTTGCTATATGTTTAAAGAAGAACTCATTAAAAAATACCTATATTTCGATGTAGAGACAGCTAGCGGTTTTGAAGCATATGCGGATCTTTTAATCAAAAACGAGAGATTAGCACTCTTATGGGATAAGAGATGTAAATATTACAGAAGTGCTTTCCCGGAGTTAGCTGAATCTACTGAATCTGAAATTTATGAGGAAAAATCCTCACTTGAACCAGAATTCGCAAGAGTTGTCTGCGTATCATTTGGGACTTTCGATGAAGATGGATTGGAGAGATTCATTTCATTCAATGGAGAGGATGAACATGACATACTCACCAAAGCTAATAAGGTATTTAATAATGCCCACATCAAAGGATGGAAACTTTGTGGACATAATATCAAATCATTCGACGTTCCTTGTCTAGGAAAAAGAATGCTGTATCAATCAATTAATCCGTCGGGCAATATCCAGATATGGGATAAGAAACCATGGGAAATACCTTACATTGATACATCCGAGGTTTTTTCTTTTGGAAGCTGGGTTCAACAAAAATACCTAAGCCTGGATCTTGTTTCTTGCATGTTTGGTGTTGAGTCCCCTAAGGGATCCATGGATGGTTCACAGGTCACTAAAGTCTTCTGGCAGGATAAAGATCATGATAAAATAAAAGAATATTGCGAGAATGACGTAAGAACTGTTATGGAGATCATGAAAAAATCCTGCTTTTAGAAAATCCCAAAAATAAGCAATTATAAAAAGCTTTTCTTCGATATATAGAGAAAAGCTTTTTTTGTGGCTAAAGTTTTAGACTTCATATCGTTTAATTTTGGTGTTAATGAGGCAGATACCCCTTATTATCACGAATCTCTTAATCCTGTATTCTGGGAGAAGAAAAAGGATCGTTCTGGTGATGTGAAATGGGATTTCGATCAGAGAGTTAGAAGAAAGCTAGTTAGAATAGCTAAAGACTTCTACGCTAAATATGAGGATATCCTGGGAGATCGTGAGATAAAGGATATCATACTTACCGGATCCCTAGCAAACTTTAATTACACTAAGTATTCAGATCTTGACGTCCACGTTCTAGTTAACCTAGACGGAATCGACGACGAAAATCCAAAGATATTAAAATCTGCAATAGATGGGGTAAGATTCGTCTGGAACCTCAGACATGACATAAAAATTAGAAACTACGATACTGAACTTTATCTTCAGGACGAATCAGAGGAGCATACTGCATCTGCTGTTTTTTCATTAATGAATAACGAGTGGATTAAGAAGCCAGTGTACGATTTACCAGAAATAGACGATCAGCAGGTTAATAGAAAGTACGAGGCAATAGTCTCTGATATAGAAAACATGCACACTAGATTGATGGTTTCTGGTAATATGCCGAGCAACGCAAGACAACTTCATAAGAGATGTGAAAAGATAAAGCAGAAAATATTTAAGATGAGAAGGGAATCCCTATCCAAGGGAGGTGAGATGTCAGTTGGTAATCTTGTCTTTAAAAAGCTAAGAAATGAGGGATATATAAAGCAGTTAATAGATATCATTTCTAAATCCTACGACAAAATTTACACAGAATAATTCAACTATGATAATTATTTTACCTAAAAATACTGAGTACAAGATAGGGAACGACTTCCCTCTTATTAGTATTCCGATGACAATGGAAAATGCTGAATCTGCTTCTTTTGAGGATTTTCAGTGGTGGGCATATTCTAAAGACTTTAGAAATTGGCTAAAAGCAAATCCAAGAGAATGGGTTGCTGATTCTGAAGATCTATCCAAATATACTGGAAGCTTAACAGAGTATCTGAGAGAGTGTATGGATAAAGCTGAGTCAGAGGAGGATTTAATTAACGATTCTAAGGTTATTTCTTTTGATGATTTTCAGAAGATGATTTCAGAGAGCGATACCATTTTTGAAAATGATGAACCTGGAGTTGATGATCAAGCTACAGTAAAAGAAGCTGTAAAATTCCATTTTGCATATAACACATTAAAAAACGAAGGTAAGATACAGGAATCTACTACTGCGGATCAGATAGCTACCGGAGATGATAAAGCGGTATTCTTAGTTTTAGAAGATCCGGAGAGTAAAGAAAATGTTTTGGAGACTCTAAAAGCATTTAGAATGAAGGGGTTCACAGATACTGCAACAGAATCTAAATTTACTCTATTAAGTGTTACCGAGATGGTACCTGGAGGTCCTATCTCGGAAGACGATTCTCCAGAAAATGTTGTTGGTAAGATAGTTCAAGATGCTACTATCTTAGCAACTACAGCCGGTGCAGGAGTTATGATATTCGGAGCTCTTAAAATAGCTGGAGGTGCTTTAGGGACACAAGCTTTACTAAAAACTATTAGAGGATTTTCCCCTAGTGCAGCTGCACAAGCTGCTGCTAATGCAGCTAAACCTGGAATTTGGAGTAAAGCCGGAAAATTTACTGCAGGTAAACTTAAGAGTATTTGGGGGATGGCCAAAGAAATGGCAGTTCTTAAAAATACAAGGATAGCAGCTCAAGGAGCAGCAAGAGGATTTAGAGGTGCTAAAGCTGCCTACATGTTAGGTAAACAGGGAGTTGGCGGTGCACTTAAAGCTTTTGGTAAAGGATTTACTAGAGGATTTTCTAAACTTGGTGGTAAGGCAATACCATTTGTTGGAGAGGTTCTTATGGTAATAGATGCTGTCGGATCTACTTGGAATTGGTTCAGTTCAAACCAAGCACCTAGATATGGTGAAGTTGATAACTTTGCCCATAATTCGATGGATCCTGCATCTATACCGGTTGGTGTTCCTATTACTATATGCTGGTCACAACCGGCAGGTGGATGGGGCGGAGCTGCAGTAAGCTTCTTCTTTAATAACGAGACTAGAACTACTTGTGAACTTGTAAAGGTAGGGACTAAGGATAATTACTCAATATTCATATTAACTCAGGTTAACTCTAAAGAGGTACAGAAACAACTAGCATCACATGATCTGATTCTAGTTGCTCTTGATAATAGCGATAAGGTTAATGAACAACCGGAAGACGAAAGCAACGCCTTAATGAAAATAGGTAAATACGTTCAGAGAACTTTTGATAATGAAGATCTTGATTTTAAAATGTCTTTTGTTGATGGAATTGATAAGATTGCAGCTTTATTCAATTTCCAGGGGATGTGCGATTGGAGCGAGTTTACATCGGAATACAATAATGCTTCAGATCAGTTGATAATAGCGGACGAGAATGCTCCTGCAACATATCAGTTCTACTACACCGATTCAGAGGATAATATAATTAACGTAGCTGGTAGATTGCTAACTAGTGAAGAATTAGCTACAACATCGGACACCGATATCGAAAAAATATTTTATCCTATAGAGGGTGGTGAAAATGTTTTCGGTCAAGCTAAAAAGCAAGGAGAAAAAGAAGTAGTTGAAGAGTCTGAAAATTCAGATGGTAATGGATTGAGTTTTCTAATTGAATCTTCAGAAGTATTCACCAGCTTTTCTGATTTTAGTTCATCACTCGATAGAATTAATTCAGGGATCTTCGAAGATAAGGGTCAGGGAGGAAATCCTGATGAGGGATCTGAAGATCCGGATTCTCAAGGTCCTAAAGCAAACACTGCAGATCTTGGAGTAGAAGACAAGGTTGGACCAGCTAAAGTAGCGATCTATAAAGTGACCGATAGGGAATATGCTAACCCGGAGCTTAGGAAATATAAAGCTGGTGTATTTACACAGTTCGTACTTACTGAAGAATCTTTTGATGCGAAAGCTAATGAATCCATTGGAGTCGATGTTAACACTACCGGTGAGGATTTAGAAGATCCTAGAAGAGGAGTTTATGCTTACAAGAGGAAAGAGGATAAACCTGTAGTAGTTGATAAGGACAAAGATAAGGAGAAAGATAAGGAGGATGAGGATGTAAAAAGGGATCAACAACCTGATGTTGAAAAACAGGAAGATGATTATTTCTTGAAGGTTGATCCGAAAGATGTTGAGATTAAGGACAAGAGAAACTCTACAGTAATTAGAGACAAGAGCGTTGAGGGTGGAATCAATATCATGGAAGAATTCCTAGATTCTAAACAGAAAGAAATCTTAGGCATATCAGATTGGAAAGCAATAACATTTGCTAAATCTATGATGGATGCTAAAGGTGATGTGACCGAGGTAAAACTAAAAAACAGATTTGCTCCATTTGGTGATAAAATTAGAAAATATAGGGTTACCGACGGCGAACCATTCGAGCTAGCAAAGAAATTTGCAGAGGATGTTGAAACGAGAATAAAATATGAATAATCAGGAAATAGTAAAAATTATCTGAATGATTGTTGATATATAAATGACATAAAAAAGAAAAAAGAAAATGCCAACAACTCAAAAACTGAACGAAGAATTGGTTTTCATACTCGAAAGACAAGAACTTTTTCTTGAATCCAAGAAAGAGGGATCAAGTGATTATGTATTAGAGGGTATTGCTGCAGTTTTCGGAAAAGAAAACAACAACAATAGAATCTACGAGGAGAAAGAATACCTTCCACATTTGGATTATCTTAAAGATAAGATAAAACAGAGAAGATTAGTTGGTGAATTAGACCACCCTGAAAAATTTGACGTATCACTTAAGAATATTTCCCATATCATAGAAAATTTAGATTATGATAAAGGGAATAGACAACTTAAGATCAAGGTTAGATTATTAGATACACCAGCAGGTAAAATAGCTAAAAACTTAGTTGATGCTGGAGTTCCTTTATCTATATCTTCTAGAGCCGCTGGATCAGTTGGCGGAGATAAGAAAGTACAAATTAAAAAGATATTCACATACGATCTAGTTGCAGATCCTGGTTTTCAAGATGCACAGTTAGAAAGAGTATACGAGAGTGCAGGTTTCACTTACGAAGAATTCTTCGAAAAAAGAAATAACACTATCCTAAACAGCTTAACTTGCTTAAATGAATCATTAGGTCTGGAAAATGAATCACCAGTGAAGATATATAGAGTTGAAAACAACGAAGAATTTAATAAACTCGTGAAAACAGACAAAAATAAAACATCCCTTATGGAGAATAATGAATTTGTTACCGCCGATGAATTGAATCAATATTCCATCTTTCTTAAGAAGGAAATGGATTCGATGAAGAATGAGCTAACAACTATTAGACAACAAAGAAGTTCTATTGATGAATCTAATACTGATTATTCTAAATCTTTAGTTAGCCAACTTGAGAATAGAGTAGCTAAATTAGAGAAATACTCGGAATATCTTGCTGAGAATTTAGACAACGCAATCAAATACGGAGAATATCTTGCTGAGAATTTAGATCAAAGTATTAGCTATAGCAAATATTTGGCTGAGAACTTGGATAAGAACATTTCTTACTCTAAATATCTTGCAGAGAACGTAGATAAAAACATTTCTTACTCTAAATATCTTGCAGAGAACGTAGATAAGTCAATTAGCTATACCGAGTATGTTGCTGAGAACGTTGATAGAAATATAGAATACTCTAAATATTTGGCTGAAAAATTAGACCAATCAATCGAATACTCTGAATATTTAGCTGAAAACGTTGACAATAACATCGCATACAGTGAGCACATTGCAGAAAACGTTAACAGTGGAATTGCTTACACTGAGTATGTAGCTGAAAAGCTAAACGACGGTATCGAATACACAGAATATTTAGCTGAGAATTTGAGCAAAACGATTTCTTATGCTGATTATCTAGCTGAAAATCTAAATAGAGGATTAGACTATTCTGAATATTTAGCTGAAAAAGTTAAAAGAGGTATTGATTACGCAGAATACATTGCAGAAAGTATCAATACAGGATCAGATGTAAATCCTGACTCATCTTCAGTTGCTAACGTAGGTAACTTAAGAGAAAGCGTTGATGTTACTTACCACGCAGGCTTAAATGAGTCTGGTTTCGCTGGTAACTACGACAACCTTACTTCAAAAATAGACAATTTGATTGAATCGGTTAAAACACAAAAAACCGAGTCAAATATAAACGAGGCTGCTACTAGATTACAGTCTCAAGCCGACACACAAAAGGCTCAAGAAAACGTTCTGAACGAATCAATTAACGAGAATGCAACAGGTCTTAAATTTATTGATGAAATGCCAGAAGAATATACTTCAATTTGGGAGTCTCTAAACGAAGGTCATAAGCAATCAATCATTGCCCAAAGTCACTTCTACAGATTAGATACTGAATACCAAATTAAGAATTTCTGGTCTACCCGTCAATTAGGAGCTAAAACTTTCGGACTTCAAAAATTGGACGAGAACGAGAATCTAAACGAGAATAACGCTACACAAGGCTACTCAAGCGATTATATGGCTTACATAGCTTCAGCGTTAGAACAAAAATTTCAAAAAAGGTAAAAAAATAGAAAACAATCATGAAACTGATTAACGAACAAGAAATCTATGATACCTGGTCTCCGATTATCGAGAGCAAAGCTGGTATCACAGAAGAAAGCAAAAAAGGTTGGTTGACTAAATACTGTCACTACCACTCATTAAACGAGTCTGCTGGAGCTTATAACACACTTGGTGTTGTAAACGGTATGGGTAACGTTGCCCCACCAGCATTCCCTGGTGCTACTATTGGTGGTACTTCATTCTCAACAGGCGCTAACGCTGGTTTCTATAACACAGCTTGGCAAGGATCTGGAGATAAATTCCCTTCACTTCTTCCATTGGCTATCCAAGTAGCTGCGAAGACTGTAGGTTTTGATATCGTTCCGGTTATCCCTATGTCTGGTCCTACTGGTATCTTGTCTTACTTAGACTACGTATACGCAGGTGGTAAAACTAACGCTGCAACTGCTGCTACATCTGGAGACAGTTTATCAAAAGCTCCAGCTATGATTAAGTTCCCAGTTTATCAAACTGCTTTAGGTACTGGTGTTACTGGTGCTACTGCAGGTACATTTACTGTTGGTACTACTTACTCACTTACAAACGCTGGTACACTTACTTTAGTTTTCGTAGGTCTATCAAGAATCGATGGTTTCCCAATCTTCGAAATCACAAACGTTACTGACGGTTACAACGTAGCTGGTATCATCAACGGTACTCCTGCTCAAGTAGGTTCTACAGGATTCTATACTGGTGCTACTTCAGTTAACTACTTAGCTCAGTTAGTTAAAGGTCTAGAAGATCACATCCAAGGTTTCTCAGGTGCTGGTTTCAACGACACAGACGCTTGGCAAGGTCCTTACGTAGACGGTACTAAGACTTACAACCCAATGTTAAGAGGTGTTGCTGAGTCTACTTACTACAACTCAATGGGTCTATCGACTTTCACTAAGTTCGTAGAAGCTGAAACTTTCCAAGTAGCTGCTTCTGTTACAACTGAGCAAATCCAAGACCTTAACAAACAATTCGGTATCGACGTTATCTCAATGATCGAGAACGCATTGGTTAATGAGGTATCTCAGTCTATTAACAAGCACATCCTTTCTAGAGCATTCGCTTTAGGTTGGTCTAACCACATCCAGTTCAGCAATGTTGAAAACCAAAACTTGAACTTGAACTTGATAATCGGTGGTGGTACTAGTACTACAGCAGCTTACGTTAAGAAAGATGATACTACTGGAGCTATGACTGTCCCTGCAGGTCCTGCATCAGGAGGTTACGAGAACTTGTCAACTTTACAAAGAAGACTATTCTCAAGAATCCTTGCAGGTGCTAACGTAGTAGCTAACAGAGGTCGTAGAGGTCCTGCTAACTTCATCGTTACTAACGCTGCAGTAGCAAGTGCACTTCAAGACATCTCTCAGTTCACTTTCGCACCATTCTCTAACACTTTGACTCAAAATAACGGTACTTTATACCCTGTAGGTTCACTTGCTGGTATGACCGTTTACGTAGATCAAAACATGAGATACGACGATACACGTGTATTGATCGGTAGAAAAGGTGGTGATGATGAGCCAGGATTGAAATTCATGCCTTACATGATGGCTGAGTCAATTCAGACTATCTCTGAAGGTACAATGTCACCTAAAATCGCGGTTAAATCAAGATACGCTCTAGTTGAAGCTGGTTTCTTACCAGAGACTATGTACTTGACATTCTATGTTAACGTACCTGCTGGAGGTTTAGCTTAATCTTAACCACATAAGCAAATATTAAAACCCTAGGCTCAGCCTAGGGTTTTTTTGTGGAGATGGGATATATAGAGAGTAGAAAAGTATTACATCATATGAAAAATATACCATCATTTAAAGAGTTCAATAAGTATTCGGATTTTCTCGAAACGACCAACGAGTCACTGGTCAACGAGCTTAAGAATCTAGAAGGAGCAGATGCGGATCATTCGGTTAACGAAGGTCATGTTATGAATGCTGCTAAAAATTTATTATCTAAATTTTTCCTTGGTCCCTTATCAAGAGTAAATGCTATAGATCAAGCTAGAAAGATAATACTAGAATTAGAGTTGGATCTTATAGAGAAAAGAGACAAATACGAGAAAGAAGCTGAAGAGTTAGACAGTAAAATAGATGAGCTAACCAAGATAAATGACAAGGAAAAAATAGTTTCTTTAGAGAGAGAAAGGGAGATGAAGGCTAAACAAATGGATGCCTATGTAAAAGCTCAAAAACTTAAAATTCAAAAATCTAAAGATGTAGCTTCGAAGATCGTAGATGGCAACTCTAGAAGAAAAGAATATCTCGATGCTGGATACGCTGAGGACGAAATAGCTATAGCGGAGCTAGAGTACAAACTTGCTTCCCAAAGAGTTGAGAATAAAGAGGAGCTTGGAGAGTATGAGGCAAGAGTTAAAAAAGCTAAGGAGGAAGCTGATGCAAAGGCTGCTAAAATGAAGGAGAAGGCTGAAGATCCTGAAAAGAAAGGAGAAGAAAAGAAGACTGAATCTTCGGAAGATCTTTCTTTAGATCCTCAAGAAGAGAAGAAGAAAGTTGCTAGCAGAAAATACAAGGATATCATAACTAGAAAAAATGAACTAGAAAAAGATATTGCAGATCTTAGATCAGATCTTGAAAGAAAACTAAATAAATTCAAGGCAAGAATTTCAGCTAATTCAGCAGCGGGTAAGAAGGATTCTAGATACGCAGAATCTGTTAAAATTGATCTTTTAGAAATGTGTTCAGCATTGGATTCAAAGATAAATCTTCTTAGAACTCTAAGAAATCTAGGTAAAACCGAGAAAGAGGTCGATAGAAAATTAGGGAAAGAATCAGAATTTACCCAATTAACTGATAAAATAAATCAGAGTATCCTTGACGGTGAGGATGCTAATTCTGGTACTAAGAAGATAATATCAGATCTATTTACTTCTTCTCAAGTAACGGCTCAGTCGATCGAGGAAGCGAAAAGAAAAATGATGAAAAATTAATCGATTAAACATGGCATTACTTAAATTTAACGAGTGGGATCACTTAAACGAAGCCAATGTTTTCGATAAAATCAAAACTTGGTTCAGTGCAAATTTCGGAGGAGCTTTATCTAAGATAGAGAACCTACTAAGCGAATATAGATCTGCAGAGACTGCATATGTCGACGAGTGGGAGAAAACTGCAGAGGAAATTGATAAACTGGAACTGCAAAGATCTCAAACTAAATCAGATCCTGCTGAAATAAAAAAGATAGATCGGTACATTCAAAGAAATAGACAGGTTATCGATGACATGAAAAAGGCTCATGCTAAGAGGATAGATCATCTTATGCTTAAGGTTAAAGAGGCAATATCAGATAGTAGAAAACTCCAAAGCTATTGGGAATTAAATAAGACCAAGATTGATGCTGAGATTGCTGACGACATGTTTAAAAGATCCAAGCAACTTGCAAACACCAATCTTTCCGGTTCTCTCTATTCTAAATACAAAGATGCGGTTCTTAAAGCAAAGGAGAAAGATGCTGAATTTAAAGAAAAGTATGGCGATCTTCTCGCAGGTCAGAAAAAGACACAAACCCCCCCAGCAAAAACTTCTAAAAGTGGTTTCAGTGATGCTGCTTTCGATTTATATGTTACTATGTCATTGAGTGATTTCACTAGGGAAGTGGACGAGCTTGATGCTAAGGAAAGAAGAGAACTAACCTCATTTCTTTTGAAACAGAGAAATGAACTTTATGTTCAAATGGAGATGGAAAAAGAATCTGCCAATTCAATGTTCAGTAATGGTGAGATAACTAAGGAGGATCTTGGTAAAACGATGAAAGAGATCCGTGAAAAATATATGGATCCTATCAGAGAATTGAGATCCAAAATAACAGTATCTAGAAAAAATGCTTAGTTTTTACGATTTTATTAATGAGGAGGACAGCGAGAAAACTAAAGTCCAAAAGATAAAGCTAGATCTGGCTAAAAAATTCGACGAGATAAGTATTGCCAAGGGTGAGAAAAAACCGGACGATCTTAACTCAGAGATTAAGAGCATAGATAAACAAGCAGCACTTTACATGGAGATATCCAATATGATGAAGCTTTTATCTGTCGAAATTAAAAAAGCGGGAACCACCAAAAAGTCAACTAATATATACTAAAAGAATATATGAAAAATCCATATCTAAATAATCCAGTAGCCAAATCAATTTTCGAGAGCCACTACACAAAGATTTTTGAAAACGAGAAGGTTGATTCCTTAGCAACTAAGTTATCGGATAATGCTCTTAATGTTTTTAAGATATTAACATTTGATCTCGCTCCAAAGAGAGACAGAAACCCGGATGTTATTAGGGTAAAACTTTCAGATATTGCTAATTCTGATAGTGTTAAACAACTTACTGCTAAACTTCTCGATTATGCAGACGATAACGAGTTGGTTAATGCTAAGTATGCTGAATCTAAAAGGCTTTATTTAGAGGCATTAAAGAAGCTATGTGAAGCTTTAGAAAGAGTAGCAGAGATTAGTAAAGAAAAGGGAGAAGTCATCTTAAAAGGATTTAAAATATCCCCTACCAAGTTACAAAATATCATAGATAATATAGCAAAGCAAGCTGAGGAGGAGACAAAGCTTAAGGCTGCTAACGAATCAGATTCTTATGATGATTTAGAAGCTATTAATGAATCTATTCTTGTTGGGTATAGAGGAAGAATAGAAAAAATAAAAAAGCTATTAACTAATCTTATTACATCTGCTGAGGGTAAAGATCAGAAGAGTGGATATGGTAGAGACTGGAAAAGAACTTTTATAGATCTCGATGAAAAAAGAAAGGTCTTGGATATTACAAGATCTGGATTTGGAGAGAAGGATAAGAAATCTTTGGATGAATTAGAAAAGCAGGTAACTAAATACCAGATCGAATTTAACAACGCCCTTCTACAGGCAGCTAACAGATCTTTGCAAGCTTTAGAAGACGATGAAGAGGTTTACAAACTTTATTCAGATGTAACCGAGTTATCGACGGAGGCCTTAGATCTTCTTACAAGAGCAAAGGCTCAGTACGAGATAGCTTATAAAGAGATTCTTGATCAACATGAGGTAGAGGAGAGCACTTTTCTTAAATCTCTATTTCCTCTTAAAAGAGGAGACAGAGATACAAATCCGAAATTTAAGGGGAGTAATTTAATCTACTCGATCCAATTAGCTCTATGCCACGGTATTCCTGCAGCGGATAAGTTAATTAAATCTAAAAAAGGTCCTAATGGTATTTATGGCCCTGCAACCACTGCTGTTGTATCTAGTCTCCAGAAATTAGCTGGTAATAAGAATGTAAATGGCCAGATAGACAAAAGTTTACTTGATTCTATCTTAGCTTCTGACTGGGTACAGGCAAAGGATAAGAAAGCGATAGAAAGCGCTCTAGAGATAATTAGATCCAAAACTAATGAATCTGAAAACATATTGAGCATGGATTCTTTCTTTGCACTCAACGAGAATAAGATTGTATTGAATCATTCCGAGTTTGAAAAAGAACTAAACGCACAATATAAAACTGTATCATCTTCTCCGGATCCAGTTGATCAATCAAAAGGATCAGAACCATCTAAAAAATCTGCTGGATCTGGTGTAAAAGAATTGGCTAAAAAACTAAGAACAGTTTACGGTATGAAGATAGAGTCAGATGACTTTATTAAGAAAGACGGTACACTTAGATCGTCTTATACCCCCGGGTTTATAAGTGCATGGGATAAAGCTATAGATAAGGTTGGTGAATCTGCTAAGGAATATGGGTATTTTTTCTATGACGGCGGATTATATGCGATTAAAAGTAAATATTCATCGCTGAAATCACCTAGCAACTGGGAAAAATGGGCTAAAGCTAGACAAACAAAATCTTTTGATAATGAGGATGCTTCAGATTTTTTATCTGATTATATGAAATCTTGGAAAAGCTTCGGAAAAGTTAAAGGAGAGGAAAGGTATCAGACAATAAAATCGATGATCAAAAAAAGAAACGATTCTGATCTAGCAACAGCTTATGAATTGATGGATTCATCAGTATTAAACAAAGGTATACCTTTTATCGATTTTGATGATCTAAAGGGCAATATTACTAAAGCATTTAACATAGCTTTACAGAAGGGAGAAAAATCACCAGATCTTGGCGCTGAAGATTTCTGCGCAGTTAATGACTTTTTGATCATGATCTCCAGTGCGGTTTCTTTCGATGGTAAGAAATTTATAAGCTGTGTTAAATGGATCCACGATCATGTATTGGGTGAGGTTACCGCAAAAAGAATAGCAAACGACTCAATTATATTTCTTAAGACTGGAGGTTTTTCCGGAGTGAATGATATGCTTTCATATAACAGTAATGGGATAGCTATTAGAGACGTTTCCACTTCATCAGGTATAAAATCTTTGATCAACAAGGTAAAGAAAATGATTCTGAAGGAACCTACAAAAGATCTACCTGGATTTAAATATCTAATAGATATGGATGACGACGATGATTTAGGAAAAAGCACACTCTCTACAAATTGCAAGTATATTGCTTGTGAGATTTATCCGATAATAAATGCCCACGTGAAGAGAATGAATGCAGCTTCTTTTGATAAAGTTCCCCAGCCTAAAAGTAGCAAGTGCATAGACATTAGCTAATTTTTTAATCACGCTTATCTTTATTATATTTGTTGTGTGAAATTTATAAGGATTTCTGCAATATAATTTTTATGGTTTATGTATTTGAAGGTGCTAGAAATAGCGGTAAAACATATTTAAGCAATCACGTAGCTAAAAAATACGGAATCCAGAGATTCCAGTTTAACTTCGGAGGATATTTTAATCTTCTAGGGATAGAAAGCAAAGGTAATAGAGAAGCGCATTCTTTTTCTATGGGTAAAGAACTAATGCTTCTGCAGTTAGCTAAGGAGTTTTCTCTTTCATTTCCCGATTTTATACATGATCGAGGAATAGTTACTGTTCTGGCCTGGGGGATTTATGAGAATAGGATCACCAGAGAGGATATGATAAATCAGATCGATTACATACAAAAAAACAATCTACTTGACGGTGTTTATATAATCCGTATAAAAGGACAGAATCCCGACAGATCTGACAGAATAAAAGATCAGTGGGATTTTGCAGATTCTGAAACTGGTGAAAGCGAATGCTTTGAAGTGGTTTTTTCCGAACTGGAGAGAAGAGGAATATTCAGAGTGTTTACCGTTAATAATACTTTTGATCAGGAATCTCTGAAGGAGATTGACAACCTATTTGATTTTATAAATTCAACCGAATAAAATGTGTGGAATAATTTTAACCACGGGAGCAACCAAAACTCCTGAGATCTTAGACTCTATAAACCATAGAGGTATAGAAAGAAGCGATGTGACCTTTAATGGAGTAACATTATGTCATCATAGATTACCTATCCAGACATCTGATGGCGATGAATGGGGACAACCGATAGAGATCTCCGAGGGGATCCATCTAATGTTCAATGGTGAAATATTTAATTACGATAGGGAGAGATTCTCGTCAGATACAGAATATTTGATAAATCTATTCTCTCCATACAAGGGATCTTCGAATCTTGAATTTTTCTGTGCAATGTACATCCCTCATATAGTTAAATGGGATGGCTTTTGGGCTATAGTTATCTACGATTCTAAAAATGGCGATGTTATTTACTTTACCGACCCTTTAGGAAAGAAGTGTTTATATAAGAATGAATTGGGAGAGATTTGCTCGGAAATGAAGGGCCTATATACGCAAAATTCCAATATCGACGAATCGTATATTAGCTCAGTTAAAAAATGGGGATATAATAAGGATGACAGAACACCTTACACGAATATTAAAAGGGTTCTTCCGAACAACATCTATATGCACAATATGGGATCCCCGCTATTTACTAAATCCTACACCGGATATTACCGTATATGGGAAACCCCTATTCCTGAACTAAAAGATGCTTCCTATGACGATCATATGGAATGGTTATGGAATAAGATGGTGGAGAGCACGGAAAATCGTCTTGTTTCTAAAGACTATCCAATATCTTTGCTAGTATCTGGAGGATTAGATTCTGCAATAATAGCAGGACTTCTCAAGGGAATGGATGCCGACGTTAAATGGTTTAGCATAGAGAACGGGGAAACACAGTTTGTTAATGATTTAGAAGCTCATTTAGACGTTAAAACTAATTTCCTAAGCTATTCTATGGATACTGAAAAAAATGCTCTTATATACGCTAAATGGAACGAAAGTCCGATAGATTTAGGTTCGGTAATTCCCCAATATCACCTTTTTGAAGCGATTAGAGATAACAGCGATTATAGAATAGTACTTAGTGGTGATGGTTCGGATGAATTATTTGGAGGTTATTCGAGAATACACGAATATGATTCACAGAAATCCGATGTATTCGAGGAACTTACTTTTTACCATCTTCCCAGACTTGATAAAATGTCCATGGCACATACTCTGGAACTCCGAAATCCTTTTCTGAATTTGGATATAGTTAGATTCGCTCTCCATCTACCTTTAGAATGGAGAAAGGATAAAAAGATATTAAAGGATACATTTGGACCAATTCTACCGGATAGCATTGTCAATAGAAAAAAAGAGGCTCTTAAAAATCCAGAGATAAAGCAGGACAGAATAGCATATAGATATAAGGCTATAGATTTATTTCTCTCTGTAGCTTAGATTAAAATATAAATCTAAGTTGGATATATAGTAGAAATAAAATTCCGAAATGACTAAAATAGTTAAGTTAGATGAATTCGATCACGTAAACGAGGAACTGTCTATGGGAGAGATCCTATTCGGAAAGGTTCTTCCATTTATGGGTGAGGGTTTCATCAAAACTCTAAAACAGAAGATAGCTGCTATCCTGATGGAAAAAATTGGGATTTTAGAAGATTCTAAATTTTCCATTATTATTCAGGAGCTTGTTGATTCAATCCCGGTAAAAGATATTCCAGGACTGATCACCGGTGAAAAAGCTAATGCTGAGTATCTAGCTCCTAAATTAGCTCAGTCTTGTCAAGAATACATTCAGAGAAAGGGATTGGATTCATTATTTGAACCTTTTGGGATAGATCCTAACGGCTGGTTGGCTTCTACAGTAAGGGAAGGTTTACAGAGCGAGCTTGGACAGGAAAAACTTGAAGCATTTTTTATAGCTGCTTTAGGAGGAGAGAAACTTTTAACAGGTGCTCTTTCTAAATTGGATCCTGAGGATAAAAGAGCAGTAGACAGTGCACTTGTTCAGCAAGCTGCTAAGATGTACCCAACAAAAGTAAAGGGTGACGAAATCAAAGGATCTAAAGGAGGTATGATGGATACCTTAAGTTCAATATGGAGTGGTTTTCTATCCGGAGCTTCTAAATAAAAATTAAAAACATGGATATTCAAAACGTTGGAAAAAGAGAAATTCTAGATTACAAACAGTTTCTAGGTAAGGTTCACGATGACACATATAAACCATTTGCTCCGGACAACCAGAAAGAGCAAAGAGAAAAAACTGGTCTTTCTACGATAGAAAGACAACCTGCATTTGATTTTGTCGGATACGCTGATGCTGTTTTTGGAAATAGATCTAAAATAGACGTACCCGGATACAGAACAACAGATTCTTCTGGTTCATTTATGGCCGATGCGGGTTCTTTTGGAAATGTATTCAATATGGACACTAGTGAGTCAGAGAACTATTCAGATCTTTACTCAGGAGAAAACTACATAAAAAAATTAGAGGACTTTTAATATTGCTTCCTCCAAAAAATTAAAAGGATCCAATTGGATCCTTTTTTTTATGATATTTTTTCTATAAATTTTTCTTTAGCCATTTTGAGAATTTCTGAATTCTCGTTATAGTTTTCGTATATTTCTATAACATAAAGATCTGGAGATTTTCCTTTTTCTGCAACTGACTCTTCCAGGATTTCGTGGTAGATGTATTCGTAGTTAATGGAGAACGTTTTATTTTTAAGAGGAATCTTTTTCATTATACATACCTCTTTGTCTCCTTCTGCAGTTTTTAGAACTACGGATCCTTGCCACCTATATGCTTCTATAGTGTCAGTGATCATATTCCTAATAATGAGTATCCCGGAATTTGCTCTTTCTGGTTGGATTATAGTTTCGGGTTCTACTCGGAATATTTTAATTTTGGATTCCTCATCCTTTAGGATCTCTAAGCAAACCTCCGAATAGTCATATAGAGTGTGTAACGAATTCTCTACTATTTCATCTACCAAAATCTTAGATCCCTCGTCCATCTTAGAGTAGCTAAAATCATCCAAATATTCCTTATCTGCCTTATTCAGACCTTTAACAACTGAGGAACTAATTGTTTTGTTATTCTTGAAATCATTCAGAACCTTAATTATTCTTGATATCTCTCGGAGAACAGAATATGAGTTTTTCGCATTTAGTTTTTTACTTAAGGATTTTAAATAATCCAGTAAAATGTATTCTTTGTGTTCAGGATCAATCGGATCCTGTATAAACCACGTTGGATTAAATTTCTTCATCTTTTTAATTGAGAAGTGTATAATGTATATATTTAACCTTTTGAAAAACTCTTTCTGGATATATACAGTAAAACAATAGAAATGGCAAGAATATACGACTATAATTCTTTTCAGGATGGTAATAAGGGTGCAAATCCCAATGATTTTAAATTTGGTGATGAGATAAAGTACATTAATATCGATATTCACAACACACCAGAAGAATATGATGACATAATCGATGCTAAAGCATATGTTGAGTATTCAGTAAGATTCATCTTCAAGAAAGGTGGTATAGACAATCTTATTTTTACTGTGGATTCAATAGAATTGGAATTTGAAGTAGATGATTACCCGAATGATTCTAGTAAAGAGTTTGATATAGATCTTATCCCAGGTAAGACTATCGATTATAGCCAAATTAAAGCAGAGAGTGAAGAGGTGATAATTCCAACGTATCCTAGCAGAATAGAAATCAATATGAACAAGTCGACGGAGCCTAGAAATTTCGATGTCACTGTTTATTTTGGTACAGATAGCAAATATTAATTTATGAGAGTTTTAAATTTTTCAGAATTTACTCTGAACGAAAATTCCGATTTAAATCAGGAAGATTTTTATAAAGTTCCGGGAGTGAATAATTTTATTGAGGATGGGTATGAAATATCTGCTGAAAACTGCCTAGATAGTAGCGATTGTCCAGCTTTTAAGATATCTGCAATAGAGGAGAATCCAACTTCGATAAGAATATGCTATGCTGACGAGAACGGAAATCCAGTCGAGGATATTTGGATTCCAAAAGATTCTCTTGAAATTAAATCTGGGGATGATATTATTACTATAGTTATTAATCCGGAAGGAAGATGGATAAACAATCCTGAGAATAGAGATAAGCTTGAGGATTTTATAGAAAACTTTGATCAACTTCGAACCGATGGTGAAAGTAGGGAAGATAGAAGGATCGAATCAATAAAGGATGATCTAGAAAACTTCTTGGAAGCTATTGGATTCGATTTAAAAGTCATTGACATAAACAAAATTGGTGAAAATGAATACGAGATTAATTTGGATAACAGTATTTGCGCCAGTGTGAAAAAAAGAAATTCTTCTGACATAATAGGAAAGATTAGTTTATATAAGGATAAATTGGCCGGAGATCCAGGGGTAGAAATATCTGGTAATAGAGACGGAATTGTTATGATTTCTAAGATACCCGATCTTTTTAGCAAAGAGGTAGAATGTCAAATGGAAGATTTTGAAGATAATCCATATTTAAGATATCTTTTAAGAAAGCCCCTTGATATGGACGGAACCTCTGACAGGGATAAGCTTTTATCATATTATATCGATACACATAGTAATCACGATAAGGGGAGATACGAGTCAGAGGATGAAAAAGTTAGAAATTCTGCCAGAGAAGAATCATATCATATAAAGGATCTCAGAAAAATGCTTTCCCAATTTGTTAGCGAGGAAAGACTAAGAAGAGTTTCAATCAACTAATAGAGAAACATTTAGTAACATCACAGATACAATTATTTATGGATCTGAATGCTGATTTTACTTTGGATTATGGGGAGACAGTCACAATGTCAAAACCCAGAGGATTTACCGTGATCGAAATAAAAAGGCATCCTGATAAAATACTAGATAATATAGTGGAGGTCTGGCAATACGATAACAGAAAAAAGAATTCAAAATCTAAGGGGGAATCTAGTTGGATTATACTTAAGGATTTACCTTCTCATCTAAGATATTATAAAAGTTTAGGATTTAATCAGATCACGCTGGAAACAAAAGACGAGAAAAAATCTAAAACAAAGTAAAGGATGAGAAAAATTCTGTCTTTTTTTAACAGAGAACCTAAAAAAAGTCTAAAAATGGACATAACAGAGCAAAACGTAGAGGAGATAAAGAATAAATTCAGCTCTATGGAATTTCAGTGGATTAAGGGTGAATACTTATCCACTATGGAAAATTACAAGAATGCTGTTTCTAACGGAGATGCTATATTTATAGAATTTTCTAGCGGAAGAAGAATAAATCTTGACCTACTAGAGGAGTATCTAGTTTACTTTCCAGCTCAGCCTAGAATTTCTCAGCCTGTTCAACAGGAGCAACAAGTAGTTACTCAATCACCTGCAAAGAAAGATTCGAGTGTGACCGCTATCGTATATGATGACAATCAGTATTCCAAAAATTCTAATGAAGATTCTCCGATATATAAACTACTTAGAAAACAAAAGAAAAATTTAGTTGAGGTTTCAATTAAGCTGAAATTAAATCTTCCATCTAAGGAGCTTTATGGGGTTCTTTCCACTTCTTTCGAAGATGCTGATAAGGAAATTATAGAATTTGTTTTGGATGGAGTTGATATCGAGGATATTAAGGCATCCTTAGCTCAATCTATTAGATCCAACTATTATTCTGTTGAGGAGAAGAAAAAACCAGCAACAAATAACAGAAACGCTAAACAATGAGAGAGGAAAACGAAGATAAGATCTTATTCGAAGCTCCAAAATTCAACGTCGTTGAAAGAGGTGGAAATCCAGGTATAGTTTCTACAGTTGAAACTGTAATGGTTCTCCCTTTTATTTCCGATGATAGAGGACTACCACTAATGATAGGGGTTCTAAAGGAAAGAAATCTATTTAGAGAAGGAGGATATTCTATGAGTTTAATAACAGGAACTTGTGAAGAGGAAGACCCAGATTATCTGAGCACAGCAAAGAGAGAACTCCTAGAAGAAGGCGGATTCGATGTTGATGATAACGAAAGATGGTTTTTCTTAGGCACTGTCACAGGTACCAAGTTCGTAGAGAAAGAATATCCTTGTTTTGCTGTTGATGTTACTGGTATTCAAAAGGGAGAAGCTGAAACAGATGGATCTAAGCAAGAAGAGTTATCTAGCTTTCATTTTATTCCAGCAAACGATGTCGTAAAAGCACAGGACGTTTACATACCAGCTCTTTTTCTAAAGCTTTTTAAGTTTGTGGTTGGTATGGATCTGTACAATAGAGACGATTCAGTTTTCGGCAAACCCAAAGGATTTAGTGTAGAGATATAAAATACAGGCTATGAGCAGTTCAAGAAGAGAGAAAAGAAAACTTATGAGAGAATTTGGAGTAATGGACTCCATTAAAAAAACAAGTTTTTCTGAAAGAATAGAGGAGGGAAAAAGAGTACATCGGGAAAACCTCCAAAGAATAAAAAATGAATCTATAAAGAAAGAAATCGAGAGAGGGTCTAGAACAGAGACCAATCCGGATTTCCCTATCTATAGAGGTATCGATAACGAATATTCTTTTTTTGGAAGTTTTTTAAATTCCAAAAATTGGGAAACCCAAGAATATAATGGAGGCAATGCAATCGAGGACTAAAGTCGATTTCTATATAACAAAATATTCTCCCAAGGAAGCCAAGAAGAGATCTGAGGTGGGTCAGTATCTGTATGTTGTCGATATATCTAAAATAATCAGAGATCTTGGATACACCACAGAATCCTTAACACGGGAATCTGAATTTATCATAAACTACACCATTCGAAAGAAAATAATTCAGGGAATATATAGTACAAAGTGCGAAGGTATACTTGTGTGCTATAAGAATATTTCCCAGGAGTTCATAGAAAATCTGGAAACATTTCTAGAAGAACACGCAGAAACTCTAGAGTATACCATTAGCGATCTTTAAAAAAAAGACTAATTGGTAGATGCCGGTAAATGCTAACCCAGGAACCCCAGTAAATGCGGCTAATAACGTAGAGCTACTACAACGTGGAGCATCCAACGATATTGTCCAGAGATACAGTAACCTTAATTCAGTAAACGAATTCAAGGGGCCAACAGCACGAAGCTTATTCTACGAAGCTGCTAAGAGAAACCCTGGTAAATATGGGCAGTTTCTTTTTTATGCTTTAGGTAATAGTGAGAATGATTTTGTTGATGCTTACTATAGATCCGAATCCGCAGATTTTAACCGAAACGTATCTTCTTTAAAGTCTAAAAATCCTTCAGCTGGATTTTTAGTTAGACAGACCGCAGACTTAGAGAGAATTTCATCTTCTGCTACTAATGATATTTTAGGACTTCCATCCACATTCGAGCAGGATATAATTGGAGGGTTATCTGCTCCTTACTATTGGAAGGATTTCCTATACTGTAAGTATTATGGAGCAATACCAAATAATTACATGATAACACTTAGGAGATTTCCCACCCCAATTCTAGATAACCTTTCTATTCCGGACTCAGTTAAACAATCAGATAGTTATACTAAAGAAGGAGCTGGTAGACCGGTTGCGCAGGCGGTTACATGGTTTGGTGGAAATACAGGAAATACCCTGAATAGTTTAATTCAATTTACTACTGGACTTTCTTGGACTCCTAAAACTCAGGATGATCTAAAAGAAACTGAAGCTTTTTCTAAGGGATTTTTTTCAGATCTTCCATTTCAATGGTTTTCCCAGGCTGCTAGAGCTGCAACCGGGAGTGATACTCTGACTTCAGCAATATCTAATGTTGCGGAGTTTACTGGAATTGCATTCGACCCAAATAACCAGTCGATAGAGGGAACAAAATTTCAAGGACTACGTGACAGAGCGAAAGATTCCACATTTGGTGTAATGAGCGAGTATATCTGGGTTCCTTTAGATGTGGTGAAGAGCACAAACATAAGAAGCAGTGGTCTTTCTTTTTCTGGGGGAGATCTTAGCGTTGTATTTGAGTATGAATTAACTTCTGTTGGAGAGGTTAACACTAAAGCTGCAATTCTCGATATAATGGCAAATCTGTTATCTATAGGTACAAACTACGGTAATTTTTTAACCCCTGAAATCAGATATAAATCCAACTTCCCTGCTTATGGATTTCCTGGTGGTGACGAAGGACTAGCAACTTTTTATAAGGATCCTCTTCAATTTATAATAAAATATGGGGATAAACTAGCAAATCCTATTGGGACTGCAGTGGAATCACAGGAGGGCGTATCTCTTAATGGAGAAGTCTCAACTTCGGATACTTCGGATGGTTCTCAGCAGGGAGCATTGGCCGAATTGCAGACGACTCTTCAGAAGCTCACAACTGAAAGTGTAGATCCTTCTACTATAAAAGATCTCGCTGAAAGGTTCGGGACTGGATTTTCTAAACTACTTAAACTTGCGGTAACCCCAGATTTTATAGAAAATGTTCAAGTACCTGCTAGCTTATTAACAGGTGCTCCTGTAGGAGAATGGCATTTAACTATTGGCAATCCATGCAACCCTATAGCAATGATCGGTAATTTGATATGCAGTGGGGTATCTATATCTTTTGGAGACGTTTTAGGTCCTGATGATTTTCCAACTTCGCTTAAAGCCACTTTTTCATTGGCACACGGAAGAGATCGTGAAAGAGGTGAGATAGAGAGTATGTTTAATAGAGGTGATGGTAGATTATATTCTTCAAGTGCATCAACTTCATCATCAGTACAGTCGTTTAGTTCATTTGCTGATGTTAATGGTAATGTTTTAAGTGAAAATACAGCTAACCAGTACATGCAGGGTGATGCCTTTAATACAACATATGGACTTGAGAACCAACTCGGGCCCACTAATGAGGAACAATAAAATTTTATGATATGGGACTTCTTCTTATAGATACGCTAAAAAGAAATAAATCTGTATTTAATCCTCAATCTGATTTGAGCTCAAGTAAATATGGAATATGGGATTTAACTAAATCTTCACTTACATACAATAATGTGGATATAAAAATAGAAGATTTTTTTCTCGTTAAGGATATTTATCAGATGAGGCCTGATCTAATAGCTGCTATTAAACTGGGTGACCAAGGAAAGGTTGGTTCTTTGCTCAAGATAAACGGAATTAGTAATCCCTTTGCTCTTAATGAGGGAAGACTTATACTTATACCCTCGGGGTCTACTGTGGACAGATCTTTTGATGTAAAAAAGATAAGAAATCAAACATCAGCATCTTCCAACACCAACACTAATCCAAATGAGGCTTTCAGAAAAAATCAAGAACAGAAGAAATTTAAAGTTTCCGACGGTAGGAAGAAGTTTTTAGAGAGCAAGGTGAAGAAACAGCCTGAAATGATACTTCCCCCTAATGTAATGCAGCCAAGCCAGAGAACATTAATTAAAAAAGATGGATTCTTAATTTTTGCACCAGATGCCGGAGGTGGAGGATCTAATAAACCAACCAATTAATTATTTTGTAAATGCTAGTAGATTCTATTAAAATAATAAATCTAGCTTTAAATAATATGAAGCTGGATGAGTTAATACAAAGTGACATATCAAAGGGATCGAATGACCCTGAGGTTTTGAGAGATATGGGAGCAGGTCGGGATAAATCGACCGGTTTGAATTCACCTTTCATGACTATAAATGGCTACAGTGTTTCCAAATATCTTGATTCTTTCTCGCTTGATTTAAGTGGATTTCTTCCAGTAATTAGGTTCTCTTTTGCTCCGTATGAAACCGTATTCATGTCAGTAAATTACCCAAAGGACGGTGATATAGTTTCTGTTTATATGAGATCTCCTGGGGATTTCTATAATCCATTTAGAATGGACTTTAAAATCTTAAGCGTTTCTGGAGATGTTTCTAGCAGATACTCTCCAACTGGTTCAGATTCAAATGGAACTAGATTTAGATTTCATATAATTGCTGAATGTTATATTCCTGGATTATATTCTCCTAAAATAAAATCTTTCAGACAGATGAATTCTTCCGATGTCCTTTTGGAGGTTTCCCAGGATCTGAATCTAGGATTTGCAACTAACGAGAAAACTACAAATGACTCAATGACCTGGATGTGTCCAAATTATTCCTACTATGATTTTATCCAGGAGGTTTGTCTCAGATCTTATAAGGATGACGAGCAGAGTTTTTTTGATTGTTGGATAGATTCCTACTATAACCTCAATTTCGTAAACATGGGTAGCCAATTTGCTTTTGATGGTGATCCTAAGCAAGAGGTTCTAATAATACCCGGGTATGTTAATAGCGGTATAAAGGTTGATGCAGCTATACCAGGAACACCCACTCCAACTCCTGCCACAGTTCCTCTTGTTTTAACAAATGCAGTAGGAGCGGGAGTTACTCCTTTCTTTATAAACGGTTACACGCTAACATCTAGAGCTGGAAATGTATCGAATGAATTTGGATACATTACTGAAATTGGATTTTACGATGAAGAGTCTGAGGAGCAAAGCTTAGATGGTAAGTATGTTAGATATGACATAGAAACTCAAACTACCGATAACGTGAAACCTGGTACTATGTTACAGAAGGGCAGAGTAAGAGATAATGAATATAAAAATGAGACCAGGAGGGAATGGTTTGGTGTTCTGAATTATTTTCCTGATCTAAATGACGGTGTTCATCAGAATTACTATCATGCTACCGTTCAGAATACTATCAATATAAGGGAGGTTTCTAAAATGACACTAGAGGTTGAAATTGGATCTTACTTTCCTGGAATTATTAGGGGAATGGTAATACCAGTTTCTATTTACGTTTTCGAGGGTGGTTTTAGACAGCAGAACTCCGGTAATTTATCTAATAAGGACAAGAATACTGGATTGAATCCAACTATGGATAATTTCTTATCCGGAAATTATGTAGTTACCGGAATAGAAGTTTATTGGTCTAGATTTTCAGGCGGAATGAAACAGAAGCTTATCCTATCTAAAAGAACTTGGACTGCGAATTCGTCAGGGACTGTTCCGAAGGCTTTCCCTATTTCAATTCAAACTGGACAATTCTAAAGATTTGGATAAATATAGAAAATAAAGAAAATTTATGTCTTTGGGAGCAACAGATAGAGAAAGGAGTTTATTCCTAAAGGGATTTAAACTTTCAAAACAGGGAAACTATGAGGATCCAACATATCTTGGATTTAAGATAGTTTTCGATTTTGGTACACTCCCTATAAGTCCGGAGGATGGTATACCACCGAGTCCCCTATTTAGAGATAGAAGTTATTTTTTCGAGAGCGGTGGATCATTTTCCGCTACTAATCCTTTCTCCCAGCCTCAATACGACTATAAAAATCCATCCTCAGATGGAATGGTTCAGTTTTATTCTGCAGCATCATATTTAGAACAGAGAGAATTTGATTTTGATTATGGTCCAAAGAGAGCTGATATGCTACGCCAATTTAGATCAACATTAGATAACGTTCTATCCAATTCCCCTTGGTTTTTCCAATCGATAACTGGTCTGGATCAATTAGCAAAAGTAGCTAGACCTGGATATCAGCCAGAGGGTACTGAGAGCGGATTTAATCCACAAAGAACCGCATCTAAAACTTTAGAAATAACAACTCTAGAATCATTAAATCTGAGAATTTCAGCTCTTGCAGATTTGTATAATCAGGCCACATTCGATTATGATAATATGAGGGAATTGCTCCCTAGGAACCTTAGAAGATTTACCATGTACATCTTCGTGTCGGAGATAAGAAATTTCTTTAAGACTTCTAGACTTATCGGATCTTCTGCAGCTCTAACTGCAATTGATAATGTTTCAACATTACTAGCTTCAGGTAACAACCCAGGAAGCAGTTTAGGAGTCGCAACTACAGTAGCAGGAGAGCAAAATCAGAATTTTAATGGTGGTTCATCTTCAATGAACCCAGCAAGTTCGTTTAACTCTTTTGTTGGTAACGTAGCAAACCAAGCAGGATTAGACAATGATTTCTCTTTGCTGCAAAATCAGCAAGATCAATCTGGGATAAAACCTGTTATAGTTTTTGAATGTAAAAACTGTGAATTTGACTTTACTGAAAGTACACCGATACCGAATGACCTTAATGTAGGTACTAGCGCTAATGCCTCTACTAACAAATTCAAAATCCATGTAGGTAAAGTAAGAATGAGAACCCAATATCCGAATATAAGACAGGATGGTAAACCACTTGTTTTAGGCGATAGCTGGGACGCTGCAAGATCCTCAGTTCAGAGAAATCCAGGTAGTGTCGACGGTGCTCTTTCTATAGGAGGTGAGCTTTTAACAAATTTCGTTAGCAACTCACTTAATGATTTAGTGAACGAAGGTGTTGCTAACTTAAGCCAGAATTTAGGAGGTCTTAATAAGCTTGTTCTCGGTAACGCATACAGCTTCAACCCTGCTGAGATATTAGGTAGCCTTTCATTTAACAATGCTCAAAACTTTATAAATGGATTGGATGGCGTAAATGCTGGGATAAAGGAGACAACAATACCCAATCCACAAACTACTGGCCTCGGAGGACCACCCCAAAGAGTTTATAACAAACCAACTGGCGATGCCTACGTCAATGTTCCAGGAAGTGATCTTGGCGTTACCGAGAGAGTATACCCAGATCCTTCTGGTGATGCTTATAATAATGTTCCAGGGTCTGATCTCGGTGCTCCAGAGAGAGTTTATCCTGAGCCTTCTGGAGATGCTTATTCTAACGTACCCGGAACTGATTTAGGATCTCCTGATAGAGTGTATCCTGCCCCTAATGGAGATGTATATGATACTGTTCCTGGATCTGATTTAGGATCTCCTGATAGAGTGTATCCTGCCCCTAATGGCGATGTTTATGCAAATGTCCCAGGTCAGGATCTCGGCGTTCCTGATAGAGTATATCCGGATTTCAATGATGACGTTTATGCAAATGTTCCCGGATCTGATCTTGGTGTTCCTGAAAGAGTGTATAGCAACGGATTAGGTGAAGACGTTTATACTGGGTCTAGTACTCCACAAAATCTAGGTAACAATACCAACGTATATCCAGTAAATCCATCATCCCAGCAATCATTAGAGGAAAGAAAGGTTTATTCTGATCTAGCATCGGCTTCAACCGAAAGTTTGGGTGGACCTGTATACCAGGAGGAGGTTCCGATATCATCCAGAGGTGAATTGAGAAGCCCATCTAATACTTTCGATAGCACCCCTCCTCCTGTATATGCACCTTCTAGAGCAGCATCAAGTTCAAAATCAAGAGGTGATATTGGAAAAGTATATCCACCGGTAACGGAAGATTTTAAAACAGATCAACCTATAGACTTGGGGAACTTAAAACCCCCTACAAAATATAATATTAGTTTAGGACAGTTTAATCCAGATCCTACTAATTATGATTAATTATGGATAGTGAAAAGAGTTATCTCGGAAAAATAGTAGACATAAAGGATCCACTTTATAGGGGCAGGGCTAAGATTTCTGTTTTTGGAATTCTTGATGATATTCCAGTGGAGGATCTACCTTGGGCGGAACAAATTTCCGGTCTTTCTTTTGGTGCTGATAACGGGAGTGGAAACCTTTCCATACCTAGATTGGGATCTATAGTAGCTGTTCACTTTGAGCAGAACAATTATTATAAAATGTTCTTCCATTACATCAAAGAGATATCTCAGGATTTACTTGCTGAGCTGAAGGAGGAAAATTCTTATGATGGAACTCATTCCATGGTATATGATGGTGACGCACAGCCAGGAACTCTGAAATTAATATACACAAGGAAGAATGGATTGGTCTTCCAGTTAGGTGATGCAACTATACAATTAGACACTCAAAATGGTGGTACTGATGGGGAAAAACTGAGGATAGTTCTTAAAATGAATGATGACGAAATCCGAATGGAGAAAAGCGGGGGAAACCAAAAGGTTATTGTTAATTCAAGCAATATAGAATTAGGAGAAGCTGCTGTTGAAAAGTTGATCAAGGGAAATACTTTTTTGACACTATTCAATTCTCACACTCATCCTACCCCAGTAGGACCATCTGGAACACCAATACCGACTATGGTTGATAACATACATTTAAGTCAAGTTTCAAAAACTAAATAATTATGCCAGCTGACTGGAAAGGTTTTATAAATAGCTTCTCTGATTATTTAACATCTAAAGTAGAAAAAACCCCTCAGAAAAATGCGGACAAGCTAATAGAGCTTTATTTAGATGCACTATCTAATAAGGCTAGACCTTTACCTGGAACTGCTTTATTCAATAAAAACGATCCAAAGGTCATTTCAGCTAAAGTCGCTTTAAAAGAGTCTTTCGGTAAAGCAATGGAAATGATGCTAAAGGATCCGGATCAGCAAAAATTGTCTTTTGATAATAAAAAGAAAGATAAATCATTTTTCGATCCGGCTACTTTTGAAGCGGAACAGACTATTCCAACAGAACCCCCTTCAGGTGCTGATCCTCTACCACAAATAGATCCTAAGTATTATGATGAGATCATAGCTAATTCTAGTCAAAATTTTTTTATTAAACAAAAGGATGGCCCGAAGTCTAATAAAATTTTTGATTTTAAAACTCGGGTCGATCTAACACTTCCGGAGGGATATGGAATACCACTATCTATATTCGGAAGTACTATAGATGAGATTATAGCAACTTTGAAAGCATACACCTATCTACCTGGGTTGGTTAAATTGTTATCGTACCGGAATTCCGGGTATGATCTTGTCCCTGATATAAACAAAAAGGGAATTGCTACCACATACGGAGAGCTGATTAGAGATTTTGTTAAATTGTATGCTAGAGGTGGTGATTATAGACAAATAGGAGACGCGTACAGATCCGCAACGGGGTCAAGTGATGAAAACCTTAGCGCTACTATAAAATCTGAGCTAGGCATTCTTATAAAGCTTTACGCGGATTATGAATTAAGGAACTGGTTAGAGATAGCAAAGCCTTATATAGAAAAAACTGCTAAAGATAAAGCAATAGCGGAAATAAAGAAATCCCAAAACATTCCGGAATCTCAGAAAATAGAGGGCGAGGATGACACATTAAATCAAAATATAACCGATCAGTTAGCTACTACGATAATAGATTCTGAGAAGGATCCATATAACATAATGGCTAAATCTTTGGTTTTATTCTGGACAATAGTAGGAACGGGAACTACCACTCTTTTTTCTGGGACAACAGGAGTTCCTCCCTCCACTATAGCGATACCTAATACCTACCAGATAGTTTTTCCAGGTCTTCCGTTTATAGTCGCCAAGGGATTTAAGAAGGCTTTCAATGTTGGTGTAAATCCGAAATTTATCCCAGAGATAACGTTTTTACAATATCAGGCAAATCCATCTGCCGCGATCAAAAAGATAGACGATTCGGGTAAGCTTTCAGCAAAAGCAACCTCTGCTGCTATAGCAGCTGTTTTTGCAACACATCTCCTTACTGTTAAATTTATTTACTTCGGACAGATCCCCGCTGCTCCTTCACCTATACCAGCTCCTTCCTTCGTTTTCGCGGTATTTTGAGAATATTTCCTATGGTTCTTTTAAAGGAACTTAATGATGGATATATAGTATAATTAATAGTATTTTTAATCACTCATAAACTAAAAAAAATATGAATTTTCCAAATTCTGAAGAATTCGACTGGAACGTATCCGGTAAATTTAAACCAAACTCTAGATTTAAGACTCTAGACGGAGCAAAAGTGTATTGTCACGAACCTTATGCTGATGAGCTCTATAAAAAATACGAAGCAACCTACCACCTGTTAGATGGTGGATCTAAGGATCTAGTTGAGGGATCTGTTTATAAATGTAGAATCATGGAAGTGTATTCTGACCGTGTTCTAGCACAAACTGGATCTGGTCAGACCATTTACATAGATTTGAAAAAAGAATTAAAAGATGCCACTAAATTAGGAATAGATGGTATTACTTTTAATATCGGGGAAGAGGTTAACGCTAGAGTTAAAAAGACAAACGGTGGATTTAGCGGATCTGTTGTTGAATATTACATCCACACACTTAGAGCAGAGCTATTCGATCAGATTAAGAAAGAAAGCAGTGCATATCTTGTTAAAGTGGTTAGTGTAAATAAAGGCGGTTATATTGCTGATCTATCGGGAATAAAATGTTTCCTTCCAGGATCACTTGCAGCTGCAAATAAAATCACAGATTTCGAATCTTATATTGGAAAAACCCTACATGTAATGATCGAGGGTTATGTACAAGCTAAGGATATCTTTATCGTCTCTTATAAGAAATATCTGAATAAGATAATGGACTCTAAAATCCAGGAATTGGATTTAACTAAGAAGTATAGAGGATATGTTACAGGTACTTCTGATTTCGGTGTCTTTGTTGAATGGGATAGTGTTTACACAGGACTTATTCACAAGACTGAATTCCAGGACGAAAGTTATCTTTCAGATCTTACCCCAGGAAGTGAGGTTGAATTCTACGTAAAAGAGATAAAGGAGAACAATAGGTTAACACTTACTTTGGATAAACCTCTTGAAAGAAATATCATCCTTCAGGATTTAGAAAATAGGATTAAGGAGGGTACTTCCGATGTCTATGAGGCAAAGATCAAGCACAAAAGAAAAAATGGTGCTTTAGTAGAAATCGAATCTTTGGGCCTTATGGCATTAATCCCACATGACAGATTGGGTAAAAAAGCAGGAACCTCTAAGCCTGGTGATATTTTAGAGGTTACCCCTTACGAGGTCGATCCTCTTTCAGGAAAAATATTTGTTCAACTAGTAAATGTCGGATAACAGAACACATGTCGATAAGCTACATGCTCTTAGCTCATCCGTTATAGGATTTGAGTTTGAGTTTTATACCAACCTTTTAAAAGGTAGGGCGGCAGAATCTTTATCCAAACTTTTAAAGAAAAAAGTACAGGTTTCTGAAAAATACCATTCGAATATTCCGGTTGACGCTAATAATTTTAAGTTAGAACCGGATTATTCTGGTGGGAGTAAAATGATGGAATTCATCACAGGTCCTCTCCCGTATAACGAGGCTATTACAATCCTGATAAAGACATTAAATTGGATAGACGAAAATGGATGGACTAATGATAGATGTGCTTTCCAATTTTCAGTTAGCTTTGATAAGTTCCGTAGAGACGTTAAGGATCGTATGGAGAACTTGGATAAGCTTAAATTTATTTTGGGACTAGATGAGAGTTTTATCTACTCTAAATTTGGTAACAGAGAAAAAAATGTTTATGCTAAGTCGATAAAGAGAGTAGTCCCCGTTAATAGGTTTTCTATGCTAGAAAACATAAGCACGATAGATCCTAAAATGTATAAAGTCCCAAATGATAAGTACTACGGTGTTAATTTCACCAAAATACCTCAGGGATATTTGGAATTTAGATATCTAGGAAATAGAGATTATCAGAAGAAGAGTAAAGATATTAGAGAGATCATTGACTACGTTATACTTTATTTATATGATCTTTTAAGTCACAGAATATCTGGTTATACCAAAGATGATCTTGCTTCACTACAAAAGATGATGTCCAAGTATTCTAAAGTAGTTAGATCTTTTAGTAATCCTGATTTCTTCTTTAAAGCTTTCCCAGATTTTCACGTTTTCATAGATCTTAAGGGATGGGACGAAAATGTAAAAACATACTTCCCTGTAATTAGAGATAAGATATTTGATCTGATAGTTGAGGGAAATATAAGTTCGTGTTATTTTAATTACGATACAACTACTGGTAGGTACCAAATAAAAGAGGCAAGATGTAGAAATTCCTTTGAATTGTCCAATCTTGATCTCATTCTTTGTGACATTAAAAATGCTGTCATCAGAAACTGTAATATTTACAACTGCGAGATTAAAAAATCTTCTATTGAGGATTCTTATATCTATAGCGGAACTAAAGTAATGTCATCTAAGGTAAAATCAACAATAGTAGATTTCTCTAACGAGCTTAAAGATTGTTTTATCGATTGCGAAGGAAAGAACATCAACTGCAAAATAGTTGGTGGAGTTTTAAGAGCTGGAAATATAGGTGACAATGCGGAAGTGAGCAAGGAAACTATGAAGGTTAAAAATCCAGCAGATAATAGACTTTCTAGATTTGTTACTGATAAGAGATTAAAGGATCTTAATGATAGATACATTAATTCTAAGTTCGGTAATATGAACTACTAAAAAAATCTACTCGGATGACTCAAGAAGAATTGGTACAAGAAATACAGGACGCTCTTTCATTTAGCTGTGCCCTACCCTATAATCTCAATGTTCAGGAGATTGAGAGAATTATAAATAGAGCTAAAGCTTGGTTTTATGATAACTATCAGTATGCAGCAGAGGAGAGAGTTTTTGTTTTAGCAAATTCTTTATTTCAGCATCCGGAGTTTAAAAGAACTAGACAGATACAACTTCCTAAAGCCATAGTGGCTGTTTATGAAGTTAGAGAGCTAGGTGGTTCTGGGATATCCGGAAACCCAGATAGGGACTTCAGTGATTCCAAGTTGCTTGGATCTGAGCTCCTATTATCTCCATTCGTTGGAGATAATCTTGTTTACAGAACGGTAATGTATTCATACTTCGATTTGGCTAAGGCCTATCTCTTAAATACTTACGCGTTTAAATATAATAAGAATACTAAATTCTTAACGATCTTAGGTAGAGATCCAAATAGATCAGGAAAGGGCCAGTTAGCTCAGGGATTCGGAGTTGGAGGTATAGATGTTTCAGTTAGATGCTTTGTTGCAATCCCTGATGAATATCTATATGATGATGAATTGTTTGTTAGATATTGCATAGCTAAATGTAAAATAGCTCTTTCCCAAATGCTAGGTGTTTTCACATACAATCTTCCAGGAGGGGTCCAAATTAACGCCGGAGAGATAGGAAGTCAGGGAGCAACTGAGCTTCAGGAAGTTATGGATATGATCAACGGGGAGAACACTGCTTCTTATTTCTTGCAGTGGAACTAATCTCGATATATACATGGAAACACTTTTTCCATGAGAGAGATTTATAATAGAGACCCCGAGGATCCTGAGTACAACCCTTATCAGTTGGAAACAACAGATCCTGTTGAAATCTGCATAGGCCAGATTAAAATGCTATTGCTCACAAATAAAGGTGAAGTTCTAGGTGATCCTAAATTCGGATTAAATATGGAAGATCTTATTTTCAATTTAAATCTTTCCGAATCCAGCATTAAAAAAGAGATAGACCTATATCTTAACGTATACGTTCCTCTTTTCCGTGTTCTTGGCGGATCCTACGAGCTTAAATTCTTTGTTGGTAAATTGAGGGACATTGCTACTCTTGATTTCAAATTACCTCAAAATGGAGGGCTAAGTCCCGCAGTTACATTAAGATTAACGTAAGACAGATATGAACATTTTTAAAAAGAATAACATACTTATAAATGGATTATTGGGAGATACATTCAGCTTCCTCCAGTCCACTTATAACCAGACAGCCAATGTCTTTACCGTTGCTTCGGCTTGGGGACAGATACTTTTCGTCCTTCAGAATATTTCCCAATTGATTCTTTATTTTATAGAGGATTCGATAACTGAATTGAATATACAGGAAGCAACCAGAGATTATTCCGTTAGAAGCTTGGCCCGAATCGCTGGATATGATCCAGGAAGAGCTAGAACAGCTCAAGGTGAAGTTTCTATAAAATGGAATGCTAGAGAAAGTGGTGTCGGTGGTGGATCTGTTATTATACCTAACAACACCCAGATAAGATGTGAGCAGAACGGTAAAGTGTATTCTCTTAGATTCGCAAGTCCCGAAGTAACTATACCCCTAGTGAGAGGGAACACTCTAAGAACTAAAATCGCTCAGGGTACCTTTAGTAATGCCATAGTTACTGGAACAGGCTTAGCTTTGCAGAGCTTTAATCTCCCATCGGTTTCTGGAGCTTATATAGATCAATTTTATGTTGATGTGTATGTTAACGAGGAAAGATGGAGAAAATACGATTCACTCTATGATATTCCATTGAATGGTAAGGGATATCTTGTCAGAGGTGGTATATCTGAAGGTCTAGATGTTTATTTCGGCAATTCTAACTTTGGACTTATTCCTCTGAGAGGATCCAGAATAAGAATAGAATATCTACAAGGAAGCGGACTTTCTGGAAACGCATCATCCGCTCCAAATAGACCTCTTACATATAAATTTGTTACCACCGGAACCGATCTTTTCGGAAGTGAGGTAGATCTTAACCTTTATATCGATATAACTAATGAGATAGACCCATCGTTCGGTTCAAATCCAGAAACTACCAATCTAATCAGGTTAGTTGCACCTAAAACTAGTAGATCCTTCGTCTTTGCAAATGCAGAGAATTATGAGATCTTTCTAAATAAATTAGGAATATTTTCACAGATTCAAGCATTCTCAACATTTGATGATGAATATTTAGATGATGATAATGTCGTTTATCTTTATTTAGTTCCCGATATCACATTAAACATTTCAAGTAACGAGGACTATTTTAATGTAGCAACATCTGAATTTTTATTAACTCAGGAACAGAGAATAGCTATTCTGAATCTAATAGAAGATTCCGGATCGATGATAGCAACAACTGTAGTTAAAATCGTTGAGCCTGTGATAACTAAATTTGTTGCTAATGCAATAATAAGCATTTTTGAAGGTTCTGACCCGGAGACAATAAAAATCAACATCAGAAAGAAAGTTTCCGATTATATGCTGAATCTAAAAAGAAGAGATAGAATACCAAAATCTGATATGATAGCTCTTATAGAATCTGTAGATGGAGTAGATTCGGTTTCTTTCTATTTCGTGGGACAAGCTAATGAGCAGAATCAGACTTTAATTCAGAATCTTCCTAACGTGTCGCAAGAACAATTAGATGAGGTTATTGGAATGGATCAATTCGGTGATATAATTATCGGAAGAAATCAGCTGGTCATTCTAAGAGGTGGATGGCAGGACAGAAACGGTACAGTATATACTGAAGGAATAGTGGAAGGAAGACCGGGTCCGCTAAACATTACCGTTTCCTCCATAATACCAAGAAATTTTAGAACTGAATTAAACGCCAGCAATAAGGCAGCAATAATAAAAGGAAACATTAACTAATAAGATGCAGAGTTATTCACCCTTTTTCGGAGAGAAAGATCAGAGTGTAAATTACACGGTTAATGGTGTCAAACCACCTACCACTAATACTACATTCTATAATAGCAAGGATGTCTATGACACACCAGAACTAGCTATCAATAGATCTGCTAGTATAGGCTGTAGTGGTTATAGAACAGCTATAGTTAATGCAAACGGCCAGTATAAATATTCACCATGTTCAACTATGGAGGAATATAAAAAGATAATGAAAGAATTACCGAAAGTTACTGTAGAAAGAAGATACTATGATTTTGATCCAGGTCAAAACATATATGATGTAAGGGATACTTTAAATGATAATTTGTATAACGGATTTGATTACCAAAATCAGCTCATGAAAAGAAGTTTATCTAATGTTATTTACAGAGATCCGGTTAAAGCGGGAATTCTAGTTTATTTTGAAAGAGTTGTTTATGCACTCATAGAAACTACCAAACAAATTAGAAACTTTGCTAATTACACAGTGAATAAAAACAACAAAAGAGTTTTCTAAGTAATGGCAGATTCTAGATTAAAATTTTTTAACAAGCAAGGTAATCCATTAAATTTCGATTACATTGGACCAACGGGACCAACACCGCTTGATGCTAGATTTACGTATATAACAAATGCTTCTGGAGCTCCTAATCCTGGAGATCTTGATATAACTGATTATACGACGTACTACGAGTTTCTATTTAATGAGAATGATCTAAACACATTCAATCTTGAATCTTGGTACAATGAGGTGGTAGATTATCTTTCTAAAGGTGCCGAGGTATTCTTAAATGGAGAAGTTATTGGTGCTAAAACTTTTAGAGCTAAGATTGCTTCGTTAAACCTATCAGGTGGACAGTTAACAGTCAATCTTTTGAAAGATTATTATCAGGGTCAAAGCATAATAAGCGTTGGTAATCAGATTTATTTTACAACCACATATAAGAATAGACCAGGTGGTTATTTTAAGGGAAATATTTATTTTGATCCGGTCTCAACTACACTTTATGAAAATGAACAAATATTTGTAGTTCAGGAGCTCTACAATGTCACAGCATCCCAGATGCAGTACGGTCTTCCTCATGCTGGCTTTACTGGTGCAACATCAGGAGCAATGTGGAGAAGCCGATGGTACAACGATAATTACGGGGAAACCGATGTCACTGATATCATATTCACATATTCAATTGAAGAGCAATTGGAAGGAGGAGATGGTGAACCTCTTATCGTAAATTACCCCAACATGACCTTTGCTGTTGATCTGGATACCTCAGATTATTATGCAAACGGTTATTTAAATACCACCAGTGTTAATTCTTCAGCATTAGGAATTAACGTAGCACTAAATGGATCCGATGAAGCTGAGAGTGTCTATGAGAGAAAACTAATAATAGATGATATCTCATCAGGAACTCCAGAAAAAGTTTTGGAAGTTGATTTCTATGGCCAGATAATAGGAGAGGATGAGAGATTTAAAGTCATGCTACAAAACTTCGGAAGAGCTTTTTATAAGAGTGATTCTATTATTTTAAGAGATCACGATCCGGCAGAACCCCTTCCCAATTACCTTGAAATCAACGAGAAGAGAAAGGAACTTCTTGTTGCCGGAGATGAGATCTTCCCCTATATGGGTAGTTACAAGGGATTGATAAACGCAATCAAGTTTTTCGGTTACCAGGATTTAAGAATTAAAGAGTATTGGTTAAATCTTAATTACAACTCTGTAAGATCAGAATCTCCGATACAACAAAACAAACAATTCCTAGATGCAATAAGAGCCCAACAGACTCAAGGTTATTCTATGTCTTATCAGGTCGGAGATATCTTAGATAACGAAAACTCTGGTAAATATAGACTGGTTCAAACTTATGGACCGGATGCTGACGGAAACTACGTTTTGGATGTTTCTTCCGAGGAGACACTAATTCCTAGCAGAACATATAAGAAAACTTCCCTATTTGGTCTTTATTATGATTTAAATAAGGTCACTCAAGAATTTGATGAGTATGGATATCCTGTAGTTATAGACGCTTTTAAATTTACACAAGAGGAGGTACTCCTTAAAATATTTGCTCTTAAGGAAAGATTAAAAAGAGATTACCTACCTCTAAATGCAAGGATAGTAGATATTACTGGAGAGGGTGTTTACTTTACCGTTTATAACACAAGATCCTGGACAGATGTCATGGAGAGATCTGACGTGGAATCCGGTTTTGCTTTTGATTTTTATCCAAATCCCGATTTTGGATTTTTAGAGGATCTTAGAAATTTTGCTATCCGTCCACAGACAGATGATATTCAGACTCCTAGCTCATACAACAATTACTACACAGCAAGTGTAGATTTTATTGGGGGAACTGGAAGTGCGATAGAATTTTCAGGGAACTTCCCTTTCGGATTTACTGGACCTAATCCTAACATAACAATAAATGCTGGTAAAACTTACGAGTTTGATGTTATTGACATCGGAGACTATGGTTATGATTTCATAATAACTACAAGTCCATCATACACCCAAGTTGATCCTCTTGGTATAGAGAATAATGGGGCTACTGGAGGTGAATCGATTGTATGGTACGTCGATCCAGAACAAACTGGAACGATGTATTATTATTCCTCCGCTAATCCATCTTTGATGAGTGGAACGATAAGTATACTTCCTTCTACGATATCAGATCTTGGAAATATAGTTGAACCTCTGGATTCCCAACAGGTACATACTGCGGCTCAAAATGCTTCACTAATAACAGCTATAGAAAATTTCTATAACCTTAAGCAAAATGGTAAACTGGTCGAGCTAGGAGATGGTAAATATGATCCGCCTGCATACATAGATCCAGATACTGGGGAAATGTACCAGACACCTATAGGAATGCCAGTTATCTTGGAACTGCTTCCGGATGTTTGGACTTGGGATGAGATGAACATCAGCTGGTCATCGGTTATTATACCGGCATTTAAAGTCGGGGATTCTGTTCAGGTAAAATCGGCAGGTACTTATTTCGGTGTTTTTGGGACTGTAACTGCAGTAAATTATTCCACCGGACAATATACGATTTTCTTGGATCCTCCCTATAGTACATCGGTTGTTTTCGATGAAGCTGATCTGTATTCGACCAATCAACAATATCTTCTCCTTACGTGGGGCAATATAGACTTCTCTAACATGATGGAGATAGAGTGGATATTGAATAAGAGTGCAACACAGAGTGGAACCCCTTATTATTTTGAATTTAGAGGTCCTATAGCAGACTTTTATAAATTAGCCCACTTCATACCCCGCACAGGAGAATATCGTGTAACCTGCAACGTTTATGACGCTTTCAATTTTAAAAACACCGTCATAAAAGATGCTATCATAAAGGTTCAACCTAAAGTAATAGACATAGATTCCTGGACTAGATATAGAGAAGTTGAATTCTATGATTGGGAAAATGTGGATAGACCTTGGCAAGATTACAATTCTATATGGGAATATCCAGCAGAGGGTGAGAGTATTGAGGTTCTCGATAAAAAAATACCATCCGAAATACTAAAGTTTGCTAATTATGGAAATAAAGCAGAAGAGGGACAGAGCGTCTTCGTAAAGACTAAACTTGATCCTGTAGGTGCAACTGGAGGTATTACTTTTACTCAATCAGTTATAAACATTTCGGAAATATATTCTCTCGAGATATTTAGCGGTCAATATGGATCTGCAACAATATCAACGGTTTTACCACACAATCTTTCCGACGGTGACGAGGTATCAATCCTAGGAAGTATACCTCAGATTAATGGAAGATGGATTGTTGGAGTTACTGGATCAACCAACACATTTAAGATTCAGACTGTTCTGGATAACACATGGGGAGGCGTTGTTTCTCTAACGTCACCTAATAGATATGCTGTGGATGGAACTGCATACTCAAATCAGAAAATGACTGGTGCGGGATCTATTACAATAGAAGTAGGGGGAAGACAAATTGGATCTGCTGAATGCGGGGATTCATTATATCATACCGCTAATTACATAACATCATCAGTAAATACCCTAGTTACGTATCCTGATTATTATGCTTCTTGTACAGATCCAAGTGCAGATCCTGTGACTATAACAATATATGCACCAGATTCTCTCGGAGCAGATCAGAACGGGGTTTCATTAAACCCTACCCTTACTGGATCTCTATCTTTAGTTTCTTCGAGTACCGGTTTAACTGGAGGTGTAAGTCCCTTAGAAACGTATGTTGAATGGTCAGAGAATAGTTCAGAATACCCAAATGAGAATCTAAAATATTGGGGAACTAAAAATTTAGATTGGCAAGTATTTAATCAGGCTACCTGGGAGGATGGGTATGCACACAGCTGGTATGATTTTGAATTCAATAATGATTGGCTAGGAGGATATGAAATACATTCAATATTACCTGGTGATTATTTAAAGGTAACGACAGGCAATACGACATTTCCTTTCCCTACTGGTATAACTTTTTCATCTGGTGCCACAACATTGCAGGATGTTGCCGATGAGCTAAATAATTCTGGTGAATCCCACATAAATAACTTCTGGTACAGACCTATACCATCTGATGCCGGATCTCTGAGTACTCTAAATCCCCCAATTAATGTTTCAGTAGCAACTGTAGGAGTTTCTGGAAGTACTGCAGCAGTTCCTCCTTCAGCTATAGGAGGAAGTTCTTTATTGATACCTGGATTCGGATACACCGGACCAACGGGACCATAATTTATTTTCTTAAGCTTTTAAAGCTCGATATATAAGAAGATTAATTTTTATGGCAGACGAGGTATTACCAATAAAACAAGGAGACACGATTTATTTTTACGACACCACAATCGGTGAGGTGGCTTCCTATTCTTGGGTATTTAATGGAGGAACACCATCAACATCTACAAATCCTAACGAGTATGTCACTTTCAATGGGACTAATGAGAGCGGATATTCGGTGTCATTCAACGTTACCTCCCCTTCTGGTATTACTGTAGGTATTACCAAGAATGATATTATATCAGTTAGTCCGGAAACGATATCTTCTTCGTTTACTCTTGGATCTAGCACCAGATTAATGAGTCAGGCTCAGTCATACACATCAGGTGCAACCGCAAGTAGCGGGATATCTAATTACTCTTGGACAATTCCTGGATTGGGAGCAACATCAGGAGCTAATAAAAATTCAGTATCGCACACAGAAAACAACTGGTATAATATTTCGGGTACCTATGCAGGTGCGGTCAATTCTTTATATCTAGCGACTTCCAGTTTAACCATTACCAGTAATGTTCCTAATACAGCGACAACTAATCAGAACATTTCTTATTATAAGATGGGACCAGCAGAGGTATACAATTTAGATAATATCGGATTAACTGGTCCATATTATACCCCATCTTTAATGAATACAGATTCAGGACAGATTGGTCTTGGTGGCTCTTCTCTGGTTATTCTAATTGATCAATCTTCCAACTGGTATGGCCAAAAATTTAACAATGGATATTTCCATTCAACCGGTGAGGTTTTATATTTTTATCCAAATACAGTAGATGTCTCCGGCGGTACCTCTGCAACCCCAATCAGGACTAGAATTATTCTTAATAAGTCCCAGCTAGATATTGCAGAGATTACTTATCTAGAAACCCCGGTAGAATTTACTTCGGGTAGCTATATTTTACCTTCTGGTATAGCTGATATTTTTGATTATTCTCTTTATATTACAGATTACACAACAACATCATCAAACACACTAACGAATTTAATAAACAACAGGGGATGGGAACAAGATTCGGTAGTTGAACTACTGAAAAATACATACTATAAATCAACCTCGTCAAAATATTTCGAAACCTTAAAAAGTTCAGCAATACAGGGACAGGAATTATTTAAAGCTTCATCATATGGTTACGATTGGAGCGGTGGATATGATACTTCAGCTCCTAGTTCTTTAACCGGTGTTATGGTACCTTCATCTAAGTTTTTTGACGATTATTTAGGTACGAGCGGAGAGATATCGGTATCTCTATACATCGACATATATGATGAATCAGAAACACTATTGGATTCTCTTAGATCTGATATATCAGTAGCTGGAGCTACTGGAAACTCACCAGATGGATACTTAGTTACTGCACAAGATAGTATATATGGATCTCTTAGAGGAATAGCATGGTATATTCAGTCAACAATAAACCTTAGCGATTTTTCAGATAATATTATAATAGAGAGCAGTACTAATTTTATTCCGGATGCAGCAAATAGTAATAATAATTTTTACGGAATAAGAGTTTCTATAATGGATCCTTACAATTCAATATACGATACTAATATTGGATACGTAATGATATATTGGGATCCTACATACATCGAACAGTTACCCGGTATAGGAGCGGATGAATTGGGTGTTCCGTTTAGTAATTCCACAGAGAATACTAACAGCTTTAGTGGTCTTCCGGAAAAGATAGGAAACTTTACGAGTCCTCAAAGTACAAAAAGAGGATGGAGCCTCGGAGGAGCTGTTGCTTAAAATTAATAGAATATGCCAAGTTATAATATAGCCATAAATCAGATAGATACAGACAATGAATTCTTCGTTTGGGGATGCGGACAGGATCTAAGAAGATTCAATGGTGCATCTTGGGAGTATTACAATTATACAAACTCAGCAGTTCCAAGCTCATCGCCATATTATTTAGATACTAGATCTATTTCAATAGATCCAGAAGATAAGGTTTGGTGTGGGGTTGCTCAAGGACCAACTGCTGGACTAAATGAAGTTGCAGTTTTTTATGTGAATTCAAATGATGTCTATGAGGGCCAAAGCTGGAATTTTTCGGATCTTGGAACTTTTAATGAACCCCAGGAGATTTCCCATATTTATGCTTGTCCTTTTGGCGATGATATACTGACTTTTTCTACCCCGTTGAATGGCATAGGCGGAACTGGAGCATCCGGATACGTATCTAGTGAAATAACCGGGGTAACCGGGGGAAGGATGTTTTATTATTTAAAGGAGACCGATGAATGGAAAGAAACTGCACCCGGTTATGTGTGGCCTCATGTTTATGACATAAAAGCTAAAGGCTATGATGGTAAGGATTATTTTTATTATGTCGGAACAGCAGAGGGTCTTTTTACAATTCCACAGGGAACTTTAGAATACGCTACTCTGATTGGCGGTGAAAAATATCTCGAACAGGCAACCGTTTATAACACTAAGACTAGTGGTATTATTTCGGACTACATCTACAGCTTAGATCTGGATGAGGACGGTAATTTATGGATAGGAACTGATATAGGATTATCATTCTTTGACGGATACCAATTCTGGAATTATCCAGTTTCTACCGGTCCGATAACAAAAGTTGTTTCTAGACCTAACGGTCACGTTTTTTATGCTTCTGGAGACGGTGAATTATCTCAAGGAACTGGAATTTGGCATTTTAATGGAACCACACATACCCAATTTAACTCTTCAAATTCTAGCATACCTGATAATAATGTTCTTGACATTAAATTGGTTAGCAGAAACATAACTCAAAGTGGACTAACTGTCTATGAGAATTCTCTTTGGGTTTTGAGTGTTAATGAAATATCTGCTTTTAATTATGATATTCCCCACGTATATGGATCTTCTAAATACGAGGGTGCTACTGGATGGAATTTCACATATTTTACAGCAACTGGTGGAACCAGTGCTCCTTTACCAAAAGTAGATAAGTACACTTGGCTATATCCAGATTGGAGAATATATCAGGATGATTATTTAGCTCTTAAATTTCCAGGATTGGATCCTAGAAATTTATTTTTAACTACCGAATTAAAAGCAATAGCAGACGGGAGAGCTGGAAAACAAGCATATTGGGATAATTGGCCGATAGCTTCGTATGAAGAGTCTCTATTAGTAGAATCTATAACTGGTCCAGATTGGAATTCTGCTATACAGGTAGTGCAACAATCCAGTGCTGGTGTTACAGGATATGTAAACATCACATCATCAACTTCAATATCAACTAAAGATGGGATTAAATACTATGTTGGAGGTTACATAACCGGAGATATAGTAGTTAGCTTTGGGTATTATAATGACACAACACAGGCTACACTCACACAATTAAACCCAACAGTAGGGGGATCAACTAATCCTGGGATAGATGATTATAGCTCACTCGATAACGGTAAGATGGGCTTTATCGTTTCTTATAATGAGAAGGGTAATGTCGATTCAATTCTCCCATTCAGAGGATATAAAACTGAGATCCAAGATATTGCACCATCACAGGATTCCGATTTTATAGTTGCTACTGGAGTATTCGATAGATTCATAGAAAGCGGACCGTACGTCTGGGATTCTAAAGAGGGTGAGGTAGTTTTAAGAGGAGGTCCGACTGGAGCTCCTTCGGGAGTTACTACAAGAAATGTTCCGGGATTAACTTCTGGAAGTTATTCTTGGGTATATCAGAATTCGCTTATTCTTAGCGACGATTGGACTTATTTAATTGGTGATTATGGTCAATCGGTAGCTAATTTTGATATAGGATTTCAAGGATCATCTAGCTGGGAAAATATAGAAAGCATATATGTTAATTATGAAGCATCTGGCGGAATATACCAGTCCACAATGGATGAGATAACCACTGCTAATTCAATATACTTAAATTACGTTCCCACAACCTCTTATGCCACATATAGGATAGATTCAATAGTTACCCTACCGAACAATCCAACTGGATTATTGTTCAATGTTACATACTCTGGATTCCAATCCCCGGGAGCAACGTCTGGAACATTTACGCAGACTAGCGGTTCGACTTTCAATATCGAGTTTTATGACTCTTCGATATATTCATATCCATTAGTTACTGATCTTTCCACTAGAGCAACCGTTTGGAACAATAACAACTACACGGTCAATTCGATCTTTGCTGCAAAAATAGGGGACGATTTAGGAAATGTTTTATCATTTACTGATTTAGGAGCATCTGGAGACTTTAACAGACAGGTGAGAAGTTCATATAGAGGAGTTAACTTTAGACATTTCCCGGGTAAATATTTTTTAAATTCTAATCTGGGTGATATAAAAAGATCCAATGTTGATACTTCTAAATATTCAGTTAATCTAGTTTTAGGCTCGACCCCTTATTTTACCACAGGATCATCTACAGCTGATCTTAGCACACTTAAAAATCAATGGGAAAGAACTAATGATTACACATCGGCTCCTGATTTGATATTAGGATCAACAACCGATATATCCCAAAATTGGACTTACGATTCTACAATTTCTTACGTTAGACTATCAATAGACGATTTTGCTTTAATATCAGCATCAACCTCTGAGAGTGTATATCCAGGAACTGGCCCAACCTCAGCTGACCGATTTGTTAAGTCCGCTAAATCTTTGTCCGATGGTAATTCGATTCTAATCACCGGGGTATCTGATAGGAACTTTAATTTCGGTGGAATAGGAATAACCGGAACAATTGATACCTATACCCCGTTCTATGAAATATTATCTTCTACCGGATCAGGTATAACCGGAGGGTTTTTAAACGGAACTACCGGATCTGATTCTTATCCGGTTTCAGCAAAAGATGACTCATCATATTATGTGACTTCTATTTTTGGAACTGCTGGTACCTATTTCGGTAACGATTTCTCTTCAGGACTAACGTCTGGAACTAATTTCTTAACAGCAAAAATAACCGACCAAGGAACAACATTAGAATCTTTTAATAATTATATCAATCTTGATCCTAATGGAATATCTCTTGATGATTCTTGGACACTTCCTAATGGTAATTATTTAATAAATTACAGAGAAACTACCGGAGCTACGTCTTACTCAGTTGGATTGCTAAAAACAAACAGACTTAATAAAAATCTGGATCTGCAAAAAATTGAAATGGATGAAGTAAATACAACAAATCAGAATATTAGCTTAACTTCATCAGTTGATAGTCTAGGAAACATATTCATGTCTGGGTTTAATTACGGAGCAACAGGATCCGGATTTATTTCACCAGATCAGAACACTGGATTTTCTTTCCTTTCGAAACAATATGTTCCTGAACTTGGGATAAATTTGGGTAATATTATATCTAGACCTGGATCTGGAGCATGGACATGGTGTGACGTTCATTCAACAGATAAAGGAATGCAGATTCCTTTGTTATCTACTGTTATCTTTAGTAATTATGCTTCGGACATTTACGGAAAACAAAATAATAAATGGGTATTATCCAATTCACAAACAGGAGAAGAAATTTTGAATGTAAAAAGTACACCATATTTCATATTCACTTTTTCTGAAGCTGGGAACTATACGATATACAACCAGGTGGAGGATTCTTTTGGTAATGTTTATGCAACAACCAAACCTGGATTCATAGAGGTTGTTAACCACAAAGTTAAAAAACCTGAAGATAGAAATCCAGATTACGTAGATTCTTTCGATTATGGACAACCAGAACCTTTCGCTGGAAGAGATAGTCAGGCACTAAAATTATCTAAGGATCTAGCGGAAGCCCAGAGAAAAATAATGGAGGGCAATAACCCTCCAATAGGAACTGGATTGGTGATACCAAATAACCCTGACGCTACTTTTAGAGAAGACTAAAATTAAGCTCCGGGATTTTTCTCCTCCCAATCATCAAATGTCTCTTCGATAACTTTAACTATCGGATCTCTTACTATATCAGAAACGTCAAATTTCATTGTACCGATATCAGGCTTATTTTCGAATAATCTAACTACTAGATCAAGAGATGAAAGTTTAGAGTTTTTCATATCGATCTGTTTAGTGTCTCCTGTGATGATCATTTTAGTATCTGTACCGATTCTTGTCATGGTTGATCTCATATTCTTTCTGGTAATGTTCTGAGCCTCATCCACTATGATAATAGCATTATCGATCGATCTTCCTCTAATGTATGCTAGGGGAAGTACTTCTATAAATCCTTGATCAAGCATTATTTGTGTTACTCCTTCTCCGATCAGCTTATAGAAGTTATCTAGAAATGATATAGTGAATGGAAACATTTTTTCTTTCAGGTCTCCCTTTAGAAACCCAACCTCTTCTCCTTCTAAAACAGTTACACTCTTTACCAATATTATTTTTTTGAATCTAGGATCGCTTTTTAGAAGTTTTAGTGCTTGAGCACATGCTACATACGTTTTACCGGTTCCTGCCGGTCCAGCAGCTATCGTTATCTTGTTATTGTTGATTAAACTGATTAGGTTTTTTTGGCTCTCGTTTTTATATTTATATTCAACCTTAATTTTTTGTACATCAAATTTAGATGAACTTTGTGGTTGATATCCAGGAGGAAATGTCTCATAGAATTCATCGTCTGTTATTCTTCTCTTTCTAGCCATTCTTTTTTTTATTTTTTATTTTTAGCTAATCCCAACCCAGAATAATTTGGACTGGAAAAATCGTGAATATTTTAGTGATTTAAGGGAATAAAACACCTTTTTTGCAGTTAAAGATATGTCTTTAAAGTATTTATAGAGGAGTTTAGGTCTTTGTCCCGTCATATTTAAGTGTTGTCTGTGACAAGGATATATATTTCGCTTTTAAAACAAACAACTAACAAAAATGGCAACTGTAAACATTAATGAAATTTTAGGTTCTGATTCAATATCAGGATCCAGAGTAACCATTAACTCCAATTTCTTGACACTTCAGAATTGGATAAATGGATATGTTAACGTATTTGGGATCGATACGATTAATGGAATTTTAGATCTCAGTAACGCTTCTACCGGTAGGGTTTCTGCAAAGATTGGTAAATTCGATTCACTTTCCTTACCAGCAACAGGTGTTTCTACTGCATCTATTAACAACTTGGGACAGGCAGCATTCGCAAGTGTCCAAACGACAACTTTGACTGCATCTGGAGCTGTTACCGCATCATCTTCGATTACCTTTGGTGCATCCTCTGTTTTTGTTGCAGGTGGAACTTCAAGCTTTAATGGGCCTTTAAATGCAAATGCAGCTTTATATTTAGGAACACAAGGACACGTAGTTAGTCAAAACACAACTTATGCAAGTGGTGCAACTGCAGGAACAGCATTTCCAATTAACACTGCAGGTGGTGGTGGACGATACACTTCGGTAAACTCCCCTTATGCAGTAACCGGTCTAGAGGATGTTATTTACGCAGAGTGTGGTCCTACTGGATTTTATATGAAAGTGGTTGATGGAACATCACCTGTAGGGGGTACGCTACCTAATCTACCTCAAGGAACTAGAGTTACTGTCGTAAACACTTCAGCTGCTACTGGCTATATTCACACTGGGGTAACTGGATCCACTAGCTACTACACAGGGTTCAATACCGCTTCTACATATGGAGGTTTTTCTACTTCTGGTATAGTTGTACCTCAGAATAAAGCATATAGAGCTTCTATTACTTTACAATGGGAACCAAGAGTTGCTCAAGGACAGGCTACTCAAAATGGTTCTTGGGTGGTTATCGGATCATCTAATATGACGGTATAATTATAAAATTAGAATAAGATAAATGGCAAAGACACCTTTCATAAGGCCTTTACAGATACAAGGAGGAACTTTTTATACGTTTTCCTCATCGGCAGAGGATCTATCGTTCACTTTTAATAATTCTGTCAATAAATTCAGATTTTCCAAGTTTGCCTTGTTGAATATTCCTGATATAGATAACAGTTCTAGCTCTTATGATAACATCATCAGACTAAATGGACCTGACAGCGCATTCTTAGATTGGGCTAATAACACTCAGCAAATCATAACGGGAAACGCAAACGTAGATTTCTCACAGAGCTTCCAAAGTTATTGTTTGAATCTAGAAAGTACCGTAATTAGTACTGACGATTACAATTCGGATTTAAAACAGAATGTTTCTGAAAGAGTGTTCTTCAAATGGCTTAGAGAGATCGGAGCAATAAGATTTAGATCTGCAGATAGCAATGAGGTTGTTTCAACCTTAGATCAAAACACAGTAACAACTGTTAATGGTCTTCCTGTTACAGAAAAAAGATACGTGGAGGGTGATGCTACTGCAGGAACGACTGGAGCTTATGGAATGACTGGAGCTTCCTATAATAGGGTTGTTCAGTACGTTGGTAATCTTGACATCGTAAACTCAGTAAAGAATTCAACAAATACTTATTCGGAGGTTTACGTCTACGTTCCTACAAAAGACGGGAATACCCCTTATGTCTTATTTAAGAATGTGGTTGACCAGAATTATTATCCGGATTACCAATGGACTAATGATCCTAATAATCCACTAAATGACGAGTATCTTTTCGGCAGAAATTACGATGAGGTTAACCCTAGTGGATTAACAACACTAGCTATATTTGATGATGATGTTCTAGGATCTCCTGTTACCACTTATTTTAACACCGGTGTCAGTGGAGCAACAGCTTCAGGAAACTGGTATTCCCCAAGGGATACGGCCAACACATATTTTACTGATGCCTCTTTTGTTGATCCGTCTAACTACATATTAACTAAGAGCGATAATTCACAATCACTTACATACGTTAGAAGTAAATTAGATTCGATAGGAATAGATTTCGATCCTAATTCATACCAGGGAATAATTTCTAATCCTAATATATCGACTCTTGAAGAATTTAATTCAACATCATCTTCTGCAGATTTTGATTTTAATGCAGTTTTGATCTATTATGATATCTACGATCCTGCTAATCCTAATGACGTTGCTACTAACCTTTATGGTGTTTTATTTCTGGATGACGTTAACACATCAAGTGGTGACATATTCATTCCAAGATTACAGAAACATAGACCTAATCCAGTAACAAAACTAAACGGTAACTCTTATGGATTTAAGATAAATCTTAAGTTTGATACTGATATAGATCAAACTGGGGTAGAACAAGCAATCAATGACTATTCTCCATTCTCTCTGTCCATGTTTATGGATGCTATGAATGTTTTACAGGATGCTAGTTCCACCTTAAATAATACGGTTGTTCAATTTATCGATGTCAGCGAGAGAGTTTCTAACTTGGAATCTTTAGTTCTTTCGACCGAAACTTCTCTTGACCTAAGTGCAAGAATCGTTTCACTGGAACAAACAATAGCTGCAAATCAGGCTCTTTTCAATAACACTCAAGCTGTTATGAACCTGATTAACCAAAATTATGATTTAGTAAGAGCTCTAGTAAATAATCAGACTAGTATAGAAGTATCATATAACTTGGATCTACTAAAACAAGGAAATGGTATTCTTCTTGACAGAAGCGTTCCTAATGAGGTTACCGTTAAAAACAGCAATCAAGACTTCAACATTGGTGGAAATTACGGTAAAGGAACATTGACTCAGAACGGAAGTAATGAGATCAATCTTCTGGAATTCTCTAACTACTTCAAGCACGTAAATAATGGTAATCCAATTACACTTACACAGGATATGACTATTAGAATTAAGGATACTAACAAGTGGAAAACTGGACAAAGATTTAGAATTTCGTTCGGCGATCCAATATACCTTGGTAATTTCCTAATAAAGATTTTAACTGATTCACAGGGACTTTATCCGATAAGTAGTCCTAGCGGAGTTTCTTACTCCACAAACATAATAACACTGACTGATTCGATTTTCTCAGGGGAATCCTACACACCAGTAATGGATATAGTTTGTATAGATGATCAGAATTTAAAATTCCAAGTTGATATAATAGGAAAAAGCTTGACGAATAACAATTAAAAACAAAGTTACCTAAAATGGCAGGAACACAAAATAGTATTAGCTCCTTATTAGCACAGTTTCTAAGGCTTCAGAAGAACTCTCTCGAGATAATGAATGGTCTTACCGAGGCTACGGTTTCAACTAACGAAACAGTTAGCATCGAGGTTTTAGATGAACAAGGACTTCCTAAAAACGCTAACGTTCCATCTTATGGTTATCTAAAAAGTCAGATAGACCGATTGGATAATAATGTTAAAGCATTAGCTGGAATTGGAGAAACATCAGCGACAGTTAGAAATCCGGACGGTACATATTCGCAGGTTTATAAAGCAGAAACGCTAAAAGAACCCCAGAGGATTACTAATCTTTCCGTACCTAGCACTTTTAGTGTTAAGGATAATTGGTTCTTTGAGAGTTTTTTAAACCCGCTACTTTACATCAATGTAAATGTTACCGGGCAGGTACAGGATCTAGCAGACAGAATAGTAGTAAAAAGAATTATAGCAAACACCGAAACAGATGAACAGAAACAGTATTTCGATCTACAGCTTAAGGGTAGAAATGACTTATCTTATGACCAATTTATTTCCTTATTGGGAGATAATGGTATTGGGTATTTCGTTGATGAGGATATAATTCCTCTACCTCTAAGAACAATCCGATACATCGGAGGATTTTCGGTACTTGGCTATTATGATGACACGTTAACAACTACTGATCAATTCGGTAATCAGGTCCAACAGCTAAGAAGAAACTATAAGCTCGATAAATTAACTTACACTGACACTGCTTCTGGTGTTCCGGAGGGTAAAACTTTAGATGTAAAGGACGTAATAACGACCGAGGACGGAAGTAGATACCAGGTAACTTCGGTTAATGTGGATCAAGCTTCAATTCAGGTAAAGAGAGTTTCTGGATACCAGCCAATACAAATTGGAGCAAACGTTCTAACAATATCTTCACCTGATTTTGGTGCTAGAAATGTTCAGGTAAACGTCGGATATAATGAGAGACAGGGGGTTTTCTTTAAGGGGATAGATGATTCCTTTAATATAGTTGGTGCAATTTGGTCGACTGGTATTATATTCTGGAGTAACGAGCTTAGAACAAAAAATTCCAACGGTGAAATAGTAACCCTTGAGAACTATTATCTCAATGAAGTTTCCGATTTCGGAAAGATATTTCTAGGTGCTGCTAAAGAAAAACCAATTCCAGCAATTCAAGGATTAACTCCAGATGCACCTCTTGTTACTGCTAATAGCTTTAAGGTTGTACAGGTAAACAAACAGGTAACCCAATCTGTTTCTGCTCAGACTATAGAGAGTAAATTGAATGCTAAGACCGCTTTAAAAAGCGAGATTTCTGCTCTTGACTCCGCTATAAATGATGCTCAAGCCCAATTGAATGTTGGTCTTAGTCAAACTACAGCTTCATCAAACACTTCGGGCTCAAGCACTAATAAATCAATTGCTGCAAGCACAGCGACATCGCCTCCTGGTGTAAATAGTGATTCTGTTAAGGCTAATCTTAATAATTTAATAAATGAGAGAGTAAAAAAGGTTCAGCTATATTCTTCACTGGTGGAAGAAGTAAGCACACTATCCAAGGACGTTCCACAACTACTTACCTCTCCTAAATATAGAGTTAGAGGATTCTGGCCAATGCCTGCTCCTAAAGAGGATCCAAATACCGGATCACAGAGCGTGATTCAGTTTTCTGTTAGATATAGATATCTTAGCGATAGCGGATCTGCACAGCCATCGGAGCAAATAGAATTTCTCGATAACGATGGACAAAAAAAGAATGCAGCCTTTTCTAACTGGACCGAATATAAAACAGATATCAGAAAAAAAGTTTACGATTCATCTAAAGGCATCTATGTTTGGGCTGATGAGGTAACATCAGATTCTAATGTTCAGAACATAAATCAGCTGGACATTCCTATTACTAAGGGAGAGAGAGTCGAAATCCAGATTGCTTCAATATCTGAAGCTGGATGGCCTTCTAATCCTTTAGCATCTGGGTATTCTGAATCTGTTATTATCTCATTCCCTGATGATCTCAGTGTTAATGGTATTTCCGATACTGTTCTAAAAAATAATCAGGACGTAGCGGTAGTAGAGGTTCAAAAATCATTGGATGCTCAGGGACTTCCTATTCACCTTTCCCAGCAATTTACAGAGAATGGAAAGACATACGTTCATGATTCAACTAGCATAGCCAGTGGTTTTTATAATTCTAGTGGTCTTGTTATCAGTCTATTTGATAAGATACAGGAAATGCAGAATCAAATTATTCAATTAACTGCACAGCTTAATAATGCTAAGGGAGTTCTTGAAGTGTATGTTGTTGATTCAACCAATAACAAGATAAAAGTTTCTAAGGGATCTCTTGTTAAGATTAACTCTGGATATTATAGCGACATCTTTACAAATCCTCTTACTACAGATGCTGGTAAGATAGCTTCGTTTACGTATAACGTACAGCTTTATAACGCGCAAGCTTCTTTAGTTGAACTATCTTCTCTTATACCTGGAGGACTTGCTGTTAAGGCTCCTTCAACGGTTGCTCCTAACACATATCCGGTTGGTTATGATGACAATCTAAGATATGGAGATTGTCCTATATCTATAACATCGCTGACATTGACAGATCCTTCAATAGAAGATAATACTTATTTCAGACAGGCACCGCCTTTTGCTTCAGCAAGCGCATATTCTCAATACATCTATCCTAGATTTAAGAGCGTTGGATATGACCAGGATTTATATAATGGAGGAGTAACAAACTCATCCAGTTTTACCTCAATATACGATCCAAGTTATGCCTATGATGGATCTATATCAGGTACTATAAATTTCGGAATCAGCGGAACGTATCCTCAGAATGGAACAATAATGATTCCATATTCACCCGCATCTACACCAACTGTAGTTTCGGGAGCAACAGCTTCCAATATATGGAATGGAACATTTAGTGCGACCACGGGAGGTACTCCTGTTGGTGGAGGCTCTATCTCTGAATTTTGCATAGACGTCAATCACCCATATTTGGCTTCTGTTGGAGAAAGTTATTCGTTCGTAGACTATGCAGATCTAGTTAAGCCTTATGCTGCTAGCACCAAGGTTTATCCCCCATTTAGACACACTCAGACATTCTGGGGTGATACCACTTTAGATTATTACTGGGTTCAACAATCATACAGAGTTCCTGCTTCATTCGCAACCGGAGCTACTGCTTCTAGAGATGATCGTATGTACGCTGACAAGTTAGGATTTACATCTAATGATGAATACCTTATTGGCAAATTCTCATGCGGAGCTTATTTGTATCTTGGCCCTGCGACTTCGTCATCTGTTCAAGTAGACGGAAACACTTCGTTATCCACTAGAGCATTAGCTGAAGGTGAAACTAATGCAATTAATATCCCTTTGATATTCCAATTTAGAGCAGTAGATAAAGCTGGATTCATAGGGGGATGGAGAAAATCCGGGACTTTATCCAATATTACATACACTAAAAAATTAGGTGTCGATATACAGGTTAAAAACGAGGATATTTTCTCTTTTGATGTACAAATAAGCGGATCTTATAAGAACGATACACTTGTTGCTCCTAACTTTGACAGTGGAACAACTAGTTAATAAACTAAAAAAAATTATTTATGTCCGGAGCTAAACTTTTTGATTTTAACTCTTCCTTTTCTGTAATTAGAACGAATCCGAGACTGACTGGGAACTTTAAGATAACGCTGGATTCTAGCGGGGGTATTGCATTCAATTCTATGAGTGTCAATACCATACTGAGCAATGACCGATACAAAAAATTCAATATTACTGGAGAGAATAGTTTTGCGCAGGACATATATCAATATTTTAACGAGGGAAATCTTTCCAACGAGATAATTTTTCAGATTGGTAGATTCACTAATGGTCAATCCCAGGCAGCTACCAGTTTTGATGAGCAGTATGACTTTTTCTATGCAAGCGGGGCTTCTTCTCTTCCTGATAAAAATTATGCAGAAAGCTTTAGTTATTTTGCTCCATTGTGGATTAAGAATGAGATTCCTGATTATTTCGTGATACTTAAAGTACCTGGTCCAATGAATTATCCATATTCAACAAACCAGACTTCAATAACTGCAGGTACCCAATATAAAGTTGTCCAGAATTATACTACAAATGATTCCTTTGTTATATCATACGGAACCGATGCGAATGGTAATCCGATTGAATACACGGATGGAGATATATTCACTGGTAATAATCAAGCAACATCTTATAGCATTTTAAGTGGCAGCGGATCCGTTGTTATCTTTAATGAGCTTGCTAATCTCGGTCTAGTAAATAATGTAGATTCAACATTTAAAGAAAAGATACTACCCAATTGCTCAGTTGTTAAAACATATGATCTATCCGAAAGCAGCAAGATAGGTAAATACATAAGAAAGATATTCAACGACCCTAATTTTTCTAATTCACCTATAGAGATAAGCTGGGGACCAAATTCTTATAGCTACTATAAGGGTATTTCTGTTTCTGATGGTGTTTTTACTAAAAAAGGTGAGATATTATCGCCATATCTTACTAAAGACGATTCAGATTCTATGATTGACTTTGAGTCTTATATAACTAATGGTTTTTTCCGAAATAATGTAATCTGCCCTAATATTTTAAATCTGGAGTTTCTTTTTGATGACCCGGATTCAGACGACTACACCATCAATAGATATATGGGATTCTATGTTTCCCGGAATGATCTATCAAGTTTAAGACTTAATGGAGACTTCTTCTATCAATATCGTGATCTTTCAGGAAACAACGATTTACCAAAACCGACTAGAAATGATTTTGGTTATTACTATGACACGACTTCATACGGGGTAACTTCTGATACTGGAGTTAGATTATTTTATGAGAATGCTACAGGATTTTTACCAGGATCTGACGATGTTAATCTATATGATTCGAATAAGCTTTTCTATCTTACTGATAAGAATGGGAATTTCTATAGCTTAAAGAGAGATGAGGGATATGTTTCTCCAGGTGGAAATTCACCAGCTTACAGCTATGGACCTTTTAATATAGCCAGTGGACAATTTGCTGCTACTGGTTCGACCGGAGCTACATCTGGATCATTGGTCATCCATAATAAAAGCACAGATCTTCTAAACTTTACGGGAATAAGTGATAAGGTTGCAACGATACCAGGAACTATCCCAACCGATCCGGGAAGATCTTTATTGGAGGTTGAATTCTTACAGTCATATAATTTGTCTGGTCAAATAACATTTAAAATTTATTGGCCTAATGGAAATTATAAGGAAGGATCTAGAAGATATGATATTGCTCAGTCTAATGATCTTTCTTCAATTATCCAATGGATAGATGGATCATATTATAGTAGCGGTAATACACACTTCTTTAATCCGATAGCATCAGAAGCATCATCGATTGCTTTGTCATTCTCTAATTTAATGGATGAGATAAATTCAGCAACGTGGGATTCTGGAACTAACTTGACTTCAGCAGTAATTAGGCTTAAAGATTATGGAACATACGGTAACACCTCATACAGTGTTAGCGTCTTTGATAATTACGCCTACTTCGAGGGTAATTTCCAAAAAGAATGGAATAACTTATCTGCATATTCAGTAAGTAGTATAGTCATTTATAATGGGTCATATTATCAGGCAAATACCACGGTGTCTGCTCCGTCTCCTGGAAATTTTAACGATTCCCCAGATTCTTCGAGCAATTGGAATCTATACAACACATTCTCTAGTTCTGGATATCTAAAAATAAACGGTCAAGACGCATCTAACTTAACTGGTGTAGTCTATTTCGAGGGTGGTACGAGATTACCTAACAATAGAATAGTATTTCCCTCAACTTATGAAGGATTTGTTAACGAGGGAGATTTCGTATTAACTAAAACAGGAAAGACAAAAATTTCTAGCATTAGCAAATATGTCGATGATCCTGTTGTAGATCCAGATACTAAAAAGATAACCGGATTTAATAATTTCACTTATTTAAGAGTTGCAGCATTGGAGGATGAAAATTCTGGGGTTGATCTTGGATCGGATAAATCTTTTAATGTCTATAAATCTGCTAGTCTATACCTGGGTGTGTTCAGCTTCTTTGATATGAAAGAATTTGACTTCGACTTTCTTAGTTCAAATTATGGATATACCCCTACGGACGAAACATACAAATATTTCCAAATCCAACCAGGTGCTTCTGGATCGATATCACCAAACATACCTTATATAATAAAGCAAGGACAGATATCATATGCGAACACTTTGTATTCTCAGGGAGGAATTTTCTACGGAGCTACTGGATATGGATTTTTTGAAAATGCTAATCCTAATCAGAATGACCCAGTTGTTGTTTTCCCTGCTGAATATTCTAAGATCCAATATAGTTCTACTCCAACTACATACTCTACGATTGATTATAACGATGATTTAAACGCTTTTAATGGATTTATTGGTATACAATCTATAGATTCAGATCCGCTTCCTAGTACTGCAACAAAAATAGAAGTTTTTAATAAGGGTAAATTGGATAATGAATACGATTATCTTAAGGAAAACTATACACCTACAAGATCCAATCTTTCTAGGATAGTTCCATTCATAAATAAATGGGGTTATTCTTCAGGAACAGATGCCAGAGGCAATCTATATAGATTGAATTCTAGTCCAGCATTTACACCAACTAACTTTTCACCAAGTTTAGATAGAGATTCAGCAGATCCTAGATACGTTACCCATGAGTGGTTCTTGTTAGAATCTACACCTAGACATTTTCCTGTAGAAAAAATGCAGGATCAAAATAGCTATCTACCAGGAAAAATAGATCTAACAAAAGCAAGAAGTGCAGATCCAACAGATTCGCTTTATCTCTCATCTTTCTTTACTGTTGAGCCATCCGATTACCCTGTAGAATATAGAGATCTTACATCTTACACTAAGGAATTATTTACCCCGTTTACATATAATGAATCCAGTGGATTCTACGAAACACTGTTTAGAGGGATTAAGGTTGTCCTGAAGAAGAGATCATCTTTAACTAATAGTGAGGCTAACTCTTTGGATAAATACATTCCATCGTATAGAGGGTACGAGAAGTACAAATTTGCAGCTGTAGTTAGGGTAGTTGAAGCGGATGATTCCGTGATACAGGAGCCAGTTACCTATGAAATAATAGAAAATGTCCAGCAGCAGTTCGTACTATTTGTTTGCTATGTAGTAATTGATGATTATAAGGCATTTACATTGGGTCACACTGGATCGACCGGAGGAGACCCAATTTTAGATTACACTCTATTATACTCGCTTAGTAACAAGGAGAAATTAACTTATCCTCTAAATAACGGTGACAGTTATTATTCGGTTGATGACATTAAATTGAGTTGTGGATTGGATTTATCTCTAGCTTCGGGTAGTATCGTAAATCAAACAATCTATCCGGGGATAATTTATTCAATAGATAATCCGCTATATGATACAGATCTTAGGGAAGAGATCAATGTATATTATCAGCAGAATTCAGCAGGTGCAACATCCGGTCCTTCTCCTACCGGTAAAGGAAGTTTCTATGTAACAGACTTGGGTACACAATATCCTTGGCCTACCGGAGTAGCTAAAAACTTTTTAGAATTTGGTAAGGTTGCTACTGGATCTGCTGCTTATACGTTTACCGTTCCCTTCTCAACATCGAATCCGGTTACGGTTCCTGTTGGTCCATCATCTGTGTATAAAGGCGAACCTGTTTTCCAAGTTCAGGGAGGTGAGGGATATTATGATTTTATACTCAAGAGAACTTCTGCTTCTGATGTTGCAAAAAGGGTTAATTCTGGATCACCATATATCACATATAGGACATATACATGGAATGCTACCACATTAGCTACTGAGATATCCGATAATTCATTTGAGCTATATTTACAAAAGCCCACTAGAGTTATAAAGGGTAAGGGATCAAGAGCAGTTAAGTTTTTTGGTGGACCTAGTACGGTGGGTGATTATAATCCAACATCTTACATCATAGAGAAGAACCAAAATTTACCTTCTACTCTATTAAGGTACTCAGGAGGATATTCGCCTTTATTTAGAAAGATAATTCATTTTGATAAAGATAAAAGCGATACTATTTATGCAGATAGTTCTGTAGATCTTTCTTTTAGAAATTGCAACTTTGCACCTAGCAAGCAATACTTTGGTATTTCTAGAAATCTACCGTTCACAAAGGTTTCTCTTTCGAATAATATATTAAATCCATCAGAGAAGCTTCCGGAAGGAGCGGTTTATCCACTAGTTGGACAAACTCCGATATCTTTCAAGAATTTTAATTTGTTCTCATCTTCTTGGGATCCTGGATATTATCAAAGGTTCTTAAACTCTACTAATTTCGTATATGTTGCTGGAACTAGATCCATGAAGGAATACAAAACTTTCCTGGGATCTAAAATTATGAAAACCCCTAATTCTCTATCTTTCGGTAACTACATAACTCTTCAAATATCTAGAGATGCAGGAAACGTAAACTCTAACATTATAAATCAAGATATAGCAGGATACATTAAATCGATACAAGAGATAACACCTTCGAATTCAACCCAGGGAATAGGGTCGGTTGGACCATATCTTTCCGGTGTTGATTACGATAAGTTAGATCCGGGGGTATTTAAGGATGCTGAAATTATATGGCAATATTTCCCTTTATCAAACCAAATAAAGGGAATTATAAGATTGGATAGAATTCTTAGAAGATATCTGCTAAATTCAGGGATAAAACAGGTATTTATAGAAAACATGATATCCGAATTCGGAGTAGGAAACCCAGATTCTATAGACGATGACGTTAACAATTACATAGACATAAATATTCTCCCTCTATATCAGGGTAATGCTTTGGATCTGTTTGTAAGTAAAAGCACATCTAACGACAATGGTTTTTATAGCAACGATCTTATAGTTAGGGGTGATATAGATTCATCAGATAAGCTTAAGCTCGGATACCTACCAGACCCTGATTATAGACTAACCAAGCAGACTAATCTAATTTATAATTTTGAATACAATTTAGAGAGGAACTATAACTACTCTATGCTGTTTAATCTTGGAATAAATAAAATATAACGATGCCGATAACTAATATTCAATATATAAATAACGGAGACGACGAATCTGAATTTATCGATAAGGTAAATCATAATTTCGACGAGGTTATAGAGGCACACGGAGGATCCCAAGGAATAGAAGGTCCAACTGGTTCTATAGGTGCTATAGGAGATTCTGGGTCTCCTGGTGCTACCGGAGTATCGGGACCTAGAGGAACCAGATGGTTTGCTCAGAATACTCAGCCATCAGGAAGCGGAAGTACTGTAATGGAGGGAGACTTCTGGGTGGAAACAACAACTGGAGACATTTACGAATTTACTGAAATCGGATGGTCTGATACTGGGTATTCACTGGCTTCCGGATCTTCCATATTCGCAACAACTCAATCTTCACAGATATCAGGTGGAACTGGAAATTCCGTTGTATTGAATCAGGTTATCCCATCTAACTACCTTTTTATTTTAGCTGATTCGACATCTTCGTCCGGGATATTGAACGAAAATCTATCAAAATTCGTAATATCAACCGACACAGCGGTAAACGATTCCCCATTATTAGAATTCTCCAGAACAGATTTAGAAGACGGTACTATATCAGATTACTCCCTCCATCCGACATTTGAGTGGTTAAATTTCTCATCTTCCGATAAGGGATTGCTTCTTCAAATACCCGGAGGTGCTTTTTATATCGGAGCCTCTGGAGGATTCGAATCTGTCTCTAATTCATTAGTGGTAACATCATCAACTGGTAGGTTTGATGTTAATTACGGGGCAACATCAGGATCTGGTATACATGCAACAGGAGGAATCCATATAAATTCTCCGTCGGGGACTTTCAATTTTATTAGTCCATTTTTTAATTTAACTGGGCCATCAGGATCGATGAATAGTCCGGTGATAAACTCGATGTCTTCCTCACCTTCTACCAGCAGTCCATATTCGGTTTATCTTTATTCTAGTGGAACTGGAGATTCTTTGGTTACTACGAGATTGGGTGACACTTTCGATAAGCTTTCACATAACGTGTACCACATATCTTTAGAGAATTCTGACGGGAAGGAATTCTATATAGATACCAAAGGAAAGATAATGACAAGGAAGATATATTCACCTGTAACGTACGGGAACATTTATTCTTCAGCAACTGGTACGGTTGGATCTAATCTAGTAAACTGGTATACTATAACCCCACCTTTTTCTTCATCGGGAGTAAGATTAACCGGGGGTAATACAATCGCTCTAACCCCATATGGAATACCAACCAGTAGTTATATTGGGGTTGGTATATCTAATATCATGTCAAACGCTTTGGGAACAACCGGCGGTATACAGAACAACGAATCTATAGATGTAAGTGTTTATTTTTCACCAAATACAACACAAGCTGGTTATTCTGACGGTATAAAATATATCGGGAAAAGCACATCCTCTATAACCAGTGCTACTAATGTTGTTTCTCTACCTTTTAATGCAACATCCATAGATTTTACCATATCTAGAGGAGTTACCGGATCAGGCTCAACCAGCGTTTATTATAGAGCATACGGCTCAGCTGGTGGAAGTGGAGGATCTTTTGTTCTTTGATATATACTATAGCAAAAATTAAGAAATGTCTGAATTAAAACTTCTTAGAATAGAGGATGGGGATTCTCAAAAAAATATTACCGACAAGGTAAATTACAACTTCCAGGAGATTGTAAATTATGGAGGGGGTCCTTACGGTAGAGTAGGTAAAGAAGGTCCTCAGGGATTTAAAGGATTAGTTGGTCCAACTGGATCTTACGGTGATCCCGGATTAAGAGGAACTATTTGGACTTTGGGGCCTTCTCAACCTGGATCTGGTATAAATGGAGATTATTGGATGAACACGGATGAGAATAACTCCGTTTACATATTTTCTAATAATTCTTGGTCATTATATGGGGTTAATTTAGCAGCCAATGATCTTTTTGATGTCTTAGGACCAATAAGTACTTCTGCAGGTATATCAAGTAAATACGGATACTTTATATTTTCAGGTTCTCCTGTATCATATACTATGGTTTTGAGTGATTCTACTATTGCTAGTGGATCTTCAACTTCACCGAATCCAATACCAAATCCGCAGTATTCTAAGATGGTTTTATCCGTTTACGGTAACGACTCTACCAAAAATATTTTAGAATTCAATAAGGGAATTTATCAATCCACTCTTTCCTATAATTCAGGAACCCCTAAGTTCTATTGGTTACAAGGGGCTACCGCAGAGAGAGGAACATATGGGCTAGGTTTTAAGAACGGCGGAAAAACTACATTTAGAAGTACGTCTAATATACTACTCCAGTCTAGTTCAGGCTCTGTTGAATTCAATTCGACCGGAATAAATTTAAATTCGTGGTCATCTAATGATCAGCTAACTTTCAATTTATCTAACGGAATAGTTTTCAATACTGGTACAGGTACGGCATATTTCTCAACAAATAATTTTTCGTACGACGGATCTAATTTTAACATCCCTGTGCAGTTAAATGTCCAATCTAATTCCAATCTTCCTTCTCTTACTATTCAGTGCGAAAAATTCTATGATAGCGGCATACGGTACTATTATGCTGGTCCTAGCAACTCGAACGCAACCCTAATGAGCGTTAGACAGAATCAGGGGTTAAGAGATATATTTACAGTTTATGGTAATGGATTGGTTTATCTTTATCGTAGGGTAAACACTATACAGAATAATCAAAATTTATCGTCTACTGTAAACTCAACCGTTGGCGGGGTTAGTATAGATTGGGTTACTCTGATTCCTACAGTGGCAACTTCAGTAGGTTCTGGCTCTTATATCTGGGTCAATCGAGGATCAGATATATCCATATCTAAGTCTGTAGTTCCGGTAACGCAAAGAGGAGTTTGTTTATGGACCCCTGCTACGGGGGGAACCGCTGGAATCTACAATAAAGGATGGCTAAATCTCCTAGAAAATGGAGAGTCTATAAATTTAAGAGTTCATGCAAACAATCCCGGTTCTACTGCTGATGTTTTCAGGTACATTGGGCTAAACACATCGGAAAGTCAAGGACTTGCCCCAAATAATACCACTTCAAGCAACTATTCTTATGTTGATTTAACTGGGTCTAGTTTTGTTGGAGCTTCTACTATAGACTTCACTATAGTTAATATACAGGGAACAGGAGGAACGTCGGGAACAAGAAGATGGTTTAAGGTTTATTACTCTGCATGGGGAGGAGGATTAACCGGAGCCAGATGCGGGGTTCTTTCAACTTATAATGCTACAGCTTAATTATGAAGTTTAATACGAAGCAAATATTTCAAGGAGACTCCAAAAAGGAGGTAGTTGATAAGATCAATTATAATTTTGATCAGATTCTTTCTTTTGGTGTTGGTCCAGATGGACATCAGGGTCCAATAGGTGCTACTGGTATATTTGGACCAGCTGGTAAAAAAGGTTCTACTGGAACTAGCGGAGCTAGAGCTAATAAATGGGATTCAGGTAGCTTCCAACCTAGTGGATCTGTTCAGTACGATCTATGGATAAGGGATGACGGGGATCTTAATAATTACAGCGCAACTGGGTCTTGGAATTTTACTGGCTTCAATTTTTATAATTCGCTCTACTTTAAACTCTATAATTGGATCCAAGGACCAGCTGGGGTCACTGATAAGTATGTTATTGGCTTTAAAGACACTTTGAGCGCATCTTCATATTCTTTTGTGGTATCTGATAATACTCTTAGTTTAGCTGATTCGAACCCAAACAAATCTAAATTAATAGTTTCAACTGATGACCAGATAACAACTCCAATATTATCTTTTGGTAAATCTGGATCCTCAGCATCGGGGTTTCCCTCTTTCTACTGGGGATCTATAGGTAGTTCCAATGATTTAATATTTGATTCTGGTGGAGATATTAATATAGTTTCGTATCTTTCTCTTCGAGTAACAACTGCTTCAAATAATAGAATATTAATAGATTCCTACAATTCAACAATTAACGCCCAAACTAGATCATACTTTACTGGTAACGGGGATCTAACTTTTAAGACAAACACAACGGTAGGTTCCGGTTCTTCCCTACTTGTAACATCCAGTGGATTTAATTTAACTAGTTCACAGCTTATATCTACTTACCCACTATACATAAGAACATACAATTTTGGATCAACCGGAGGATACTCTTTAAACTCTTCGCCAACTTCCCCTCTTAATGATGGTGGGATAAGACTAGAAGTAAATGGATCATCCGCCGATAGGATTTTCCAATTTGATGACCTCTCGGGATCTTCAGTTTTATCTGCTAGACCCACTTCGACATCAAACAGTGCCGGAGATTTTGGACAAACAATATTCGGAGCAACAGGATCTTCTGCTGGGGCGACGGCTGGACCTTATGCCTATCATGTATCCAAAGCAACTCTTTTAAGATATTCAACAACGTCTAGGTCTGCAAGAGTAGCACAGTCAAATTGTTCGGGAGCAACATCATTGATTAGCAATATTTTCCAGGTTTCTTCTACTGGTTTTAGCAGTAACGTTATAGTTATAACCCCAACATCTTTAACTTCTCTTAGCTCAAATGGGATATACGTAGAAATACCTTCGTCATATTTAAGCAATTTATCCGGTGTTTACGCATCTTCGCATGTAAATACTTATAGAATACTTTTAGATGATATACTTAACAGCAATCCATCTACTCTCTTTTTGAGTGGGATAGTTTTTGAATTTTATAGCACATCTTCATCAACCTGTTGGCAATACGTTAATTTCAGTACATCACCAGGTCAGAATTGTCGTTTTGTTGATATAACTTACTTACCCCCAGCAAACTTGTACAATTCAAATCCTAGAATTTTTTACAAAACATGTAACGGAACAAGCGGATATGTTAATATGGGTTCTGTTTATAATATAACCTCACCTCCCGCACAGGAAATTAGATAATAAAAAATAAATTAAATCCCTATGATAAATCTAACGGAAAAAGAAAAATCGGAGATTCTTAAAATATCTAAGAATTTTGTTGAGATCCACCAGAAGATAATGAAAGTTGAGGAAAGAATAAAAGAATTGGAATGCGAGTCTGCTTCACTCATAGAAGAGTTGGAATCTTGCAGGGATAACGAGTTTCGTTTTGTTTCTGAGCTTTCTGATAAATACGGTGAGGGCAATCTAGATCCATTTACTTTAACTTGGATGGTTCTAGAAAGCAAAAAAGAAACTATTTAAAATGAAAAAATTTGAAAAGATCCTAGGTTTTATAACTTCTAGAACCTTTATGCTTATTGCTATTGCTGTACTTATATTTCTCTTTATGAGACAATGCGGAGTAGCTAAAAATGCAGAAGCTGAAGCGAGGAGAGAACACAATAACTATTTAGCTTCTATAGATTCGGTTAGAACTATCAAGAAGGAGAGAGATCATGCGATATATGAGAAATCTGCTTTCCAATTAAAGGTTAGCGAACTTTCACAGGAGCAAAAAGATCTCATAAAAGAGCTTGATCTAAAAAGCAATGGCAGGGGAACAACACCTAAGACTGTTATCCAATATGTTGTCGAGTATAGGGATGTGATCAAAAATATTCCTTCCACGGTGGATAAAGATCCAGATGGTGGAGAGTCAATTACTTTTTTACATAATCCAGAGCTAAAAGGGAAGAATAAACTGAGAATAGCAGGGAAAGTGCCATATTCGGTTAATATACTAAGAGATTCTACCGATTCCACTAAGTATTTTGCTGAGATAATACCAGGGGGAACAACACTAGATATAGAGCAGAGTATTGATATAGTTACAGGAGTTTATATGGAGCCTAAAACTAAAAGAATAATGACGAGGGTAAGCACAACCTTTCCTAATTTAACTTTTAGCGAGATTAATTCATTCGATATCACAGATAGTCCAGAAACAAGACAGTTGATGAAATCATCCAGAAAACAATTTGGACTAGGACTAAATCTTGGATATGGACTTAATATGGGATCTAATGGAATAAATCCTGGAGTTTATGTAGGAATAGGTTTGCATTACTCCCCTAGATTTTTACAATTTGGAAAATAAATTAATAAATGGCTTTTACTACGACATCTAAATTTGTTCAGATTACTCCATATCTTTTAATGGAGTACATGTATGCGGATGAGCCTACACCTGAATCATACTTCGTAAACACCGGTTCTACCACTGTGGGATACGAAAAACTCGTGAACGGATATTTGAATAATGACGTTCAGGTATTTAATCCTGGTGTAGATTACTCAATTACCCAAAATACTGCGGATGATAGCGTAGTTAGAATAGGGGAATCATCGTTTGTTACGCTAGATTCTAACCTCATCATACCATTTAATGATTATAGTGACGAGCTAACCAATACTGCAGATCTGCCTATAACATTCCCTTCTAACTTATTTGTTGTTTATGATTCAGTAAGATACCACATAAGAGCGGGTTATAATCTTAATAACATCGACGGGATCATTATGTCGATAGAATACCAGGATCAGGATGGATCTTACGTTACCGTTTCCCAGGTATCTATTAAGAAAGGAACTCAACAATTCTATACATTAAATCCAAATCCAGTAAACATAGGTGCAAATATTTACGACAAATATTTCGAGATAAAGATCCCAAATCTTAAAGATATGGGGGACAAATATTTGGCTGCTTCTTCCTCATTTAAGCCTCAAACACTTGCTTCTTTAATAAGTAAAAGTGGGAATGGTTTTATTTACGGAGCTCCTATTAGAATATCCGCTTGGCAGATTCAAAGTACCGTTGACTTTAACGGATATGAGAGGTACAATACCGCAAGAGTAGCCACCCTATCTTTAGAACAGGAAGATCCATTTTCTAACATTGGTGCTACTATAAAAGAGTCGGATCAGGGACAATTTTTTGAATATTATGCAACTGATAACGAGGGATTTGTAGAGGATTTCATTCTCTTCCAGAATTCGATAGGAAATGGATACTATATAAGCCATGAAATAGAGGTTCTTGAGCAGATTGGGGCTGCACTAATAAAAACTTCTCAATTCCAATCTATTCAGACAACCGCATACGATCTTCCTAATTATTATAGACCTATAGTGAGAAATGCCGGCGTGGCTGTTAGCTTTATGTTGAGATACACGATGTCTCTAATAAATAGTGTTGATCAAACAAGAATAACGAGAATATCAACTTACACTTCAAATAGTCCTTCTCAATGGGGAACAACGATAACACCTTTACAGCTTAGTAATTTTCCGCAGGTTCAGAAAATATACAACAGAGTATATTCACAGCCTCAGATTAATGTTTCTGGAGGTGCAAATGGAATAAAAGCAAAAGAGATAGTTAAATACGTAAATGTTTTCGTAGATCAAAATTTTGTTACTGCTACAGTTAGCAGCTTAAAATTTGTGAACAACCAGCTAAGCTCGGAAAAAGGAGCGGGTGAGACAACTGCTTATGGAACAGGTAAATTAACAGTTTCTATATCTCCTTTTGATAATTTCTATAAGTTCTCCTTTGTGAAAAGCGGTCCTTCCGGAGATCCGGTTCAGATAGATCTTAGTAATTCTGGTAAGTTTAATATTTCATTCGTGAATACGAACGGAAATAAGATACAGGTTCCTGCATTGGACGATAAAAATCTGGCAGATCCAGTTAAAGGGGAATTAGCTTTTAAATTGGATGAATCTGCATCAACCCAGATTCTTCAGTTAACTGATAGAAGGTTCTTTATTACAAACGGAACCAGCGTAACACCAGAGGCAAAAAGTGTAACTGATAGCACTAGAAAGAAAGTTGCAATAGGAAAGAATGCTTTAGAGAATACGATTCTGAGTGTGGTAGAAGCTAGAAGAGCTCAGGCTAATTCTATAAAAGGATCTAATGTATCTGTTGATCCATCTGCAAACGGCTTTTTAGGATCGGTAAATAACACAAATTCTGTTATGTATTGGGGTTACTGGAAGAAAGAGGGTGAAGAAGATTTCGTAACTGGAGCAACCGGCGGAACAGCAGTTTCTACATTTACTTCGGGTACTAGTGGAAGCGGATTCGTAGGAACTCTCGAGTCTCCTGCAACACCTTCGGTGAAATCAATCAAACCGGCAGCGGGAACTTCGGTAACTGGTACAGCATCTACAACACCAGCAAGTACATCTACAAATCAGACTTTAACTGGAGCGGTTCTTATAGCTTCTTTAAGTGCTGAAATGGCTGGATATAAAGCTACTGGATGGAATGATACCACTATTGTTGATTACTTCCTAACCCCAGGAAAACCAGGAAGAATCAAATACCCGAACATAACGGTAAATGATGTGATTGTAGCAGGTAATGGTATACTTGCTCCTGGAACAATAAGTGACTTGAAAACAAGGAAATAAATATGTTATTAAATCCGAAACAAAATAGTTTTTTCTTCCAATTCCCTAAGGGATTTTTTCCTGAAATTATAGATGAGAAGTACCTACCGTACCTTAAAAAACAACCGGTTCCGTTTGACAGTCTTTCTCAGTATGTTAACAGTACTATACAGACTATAAGTTTTCCCGGATTGCAGCTAGATTCTGTAGAACAGGTAAGACCATTAGGTAAGAAGATCACTTATAAGGGATCCACGCCTATACAGGATTTATTCAGTAAGGATCTTAATGTTCAATTTAGGCTAGTTGATGGATTCATCAATTATTTCATAATGCTGGATACGATCCTATGGTACGTTAATTTCGCTCAGGAGCAGGTCTTTATACAGAATTTACCTCTAAGAATCATGGATAGTGAAGGAAATATAGTCGTATCAGCAACTTTCCAGCAAGCCATTATATCATCATTTTCTGAACTTCAATTTGCCTACACCTCAAATGCAGCACAGGATGCTAATTTCAGCATGGGATTTAAGTTCAATTACTTAGATATAAAATTAGAAGCTAAGTAAGATATATAGATCAAATAAGGAAAGAAATGAAAAAGTATTCAGAATTACAGGAACTAAACGAGATGAAATTCGGTCAACCTCTTTTCACAGAAAAGGACCGAATGAAAAATTTGTTGGTAGCAGCATCAGGAAACGACCAAAGAGTTTTGAATGATATAGTTAACTGTTTAACTGACGAACAAATGAAGAAGTGCTACGATAAGCTTTCCAAAGTTTATGGGTATACAGGAAGCACAGGTCAAAAAATAGTTCCACCTAGCCTATAATCTTAATGAATTTAGTTGGAATAGATTTTTCAATCAATTCGCCAGCTTTTTGTTGCCTTAAAGATGGTGTTTACACGTGGGGATCTGTGACCAGATCTGACCGTTCTAAAGAATCACTAATCAAGAACTCAAAGAAACCGTATCACTGGTTAGATGCGGACCCAAATTTTATTCTGGACTTTATCGATAAGGAAGATCTTCCTGATGATTATACGGGGAGAGAAAGAATGAAAATAGTGTACTTTTTAAGCATCGTAGACAGACTTTGGGACAGCATTAAGGGTGTAATGGGTAATTCTGATTTTAGTGTAGCTATGGAGGGTTTAAGCTTCTCCTCGAACGGTAACGCACTTATCGACATATCCATGGCAACATCACTTTTAAGAGAGAGAATAATTAGAGAGGTGGGCGTGGATTCATTTTATGTGTTTTCCCCAACCAGTATAAAAAAGTTTGCGATAAAAGGAAACGCTAAAAAAGATGAGCTTTACGAGGCTCTGTGTAATTTTAAAGAGGACGAAACAAATTTAGAGGTATTTACTAGAATGTTAGCATCCAACAAGGAAGAATGGGTAACTAAAGCCAAACAGGTGAATAAGCCAATCGATGATATTGTTGATGCAACTTGGATTAATTTGTATTTAAAAAAGGAATTAGAGGGAATTTATGAAATTAAGAGGAATTTGGAAACTGAAAAAGCTTCTCCTACGATCTGACATACCAGGGATCGTTATAAATAAAAAATCACGAAACATTATAAATCTTAGGGATGGACCATAAATCCAATCCCTCTTACTGTGGGCTATCCAATCGTCCTAAGAATTGGAACAAAAAGAAAAATTTGAATAAAATCTAAAAATTAATTTAAAATCATGAGTAATTTAGACATTTTTAATTTGGATGCTGAGTCATTTGTAACAAAGACCAACCAAACAGGAGGATCGAAAGATCTTGAATTTTACAAGCCTTATCCAGAGGATGGAAAGGATGGAGTTTATAAATCTTTAATCAGATTTATTCCGAATCCAGAAAACCCTGCAAAATCTAAGATCCACAAATACTACGTGTATTTGAATGATCCAGTAAGCGGAAACGGATTCGCAGTTGACTGCCCTTCAACAGTGGGTAAAAAATCTATCCTTAAGGATCTTTTCTGGAAATTGAAAAATTCTCATTCTGCAGCAGATCAGGAACTAGCTAAGAGCTTCTCTAGAAAAGAGGATTTCTATTCTTTAGTTCAGATCGTACAGGATAAGAATAACCCTGATCTTGAAGGTAAGATCATGATCTTCAAATTCGGTAAGAAACTTAACGATATGATTGAAGCTCAGCTTCAGCCAGAATATGGAGATGCTTGCAATCCTTATGACCTTTTCGAAGGTAGAGAATTTGCAGTAAGCGTTAGAAAAGTTGGAGAATGGAACAACTACGACTTATGTTCATTCGTAGGAGAAAGAACCCCAATCAAAATTGATGGAACCCCGATGAAGAAAAATCAGGAGGACATGAATAAGATCTTAGAATATCTTAAGACCGGACCAAGAAATCTATCATCATTTGATTATAAAGATTGGGATGATGAGGTAACCGACAAGGTAATGGCAGTGATTAGAAATACAGTTCCTGAACAAAGAATTGTAAACGAGATCGTTGGTGGCGTTGCATCAGCACCGTCTAAACCAAATCCGGTTCAACAGCCTTCTGCGTCAGCTCCTTCCAGCTCATCTCAAATGCTAGAGGAGGTGTCAAACACTAAAGTTGGGGGACAGAGTCCAAGAGAGACTTCATATGAGGCTCCTTCATCTGCATCTTCATCTACTTCACTAGATGATCTTTACGCAGACCTTTAATTAAAATCATAAATTGGGGGTATGTCCATCGGACTGCCCCCATTTTTTCATATTATGGAAATCTCTAAGGTAGAATCATTGGTAAGAGAAATACTTGCCAAACAATTTCCAGGTAATCCTGGAAAGCAGATAGTTTACAAGGCCGGTAATCGGTTAAATGTATCCTGTCCTTACTGTGGAGATTCGAATGATTCCCGGAAAAAACGAGGAAACTTCTATCTTGACACTCTAGCCTACAAATGCTATAACGGAGGATGCGGAATCTTTAAGGACTCAATAAGTTTCTTCAAGGATTTCTCAGTATACTCGAGATTGAGCGGAAGCGAGAGAGATGAGATAAAATTCATACTTGATGAAAATAGAGGAAAGAGAAGAAGCGTTTATGGTAACGTTGATATCTCTTTGTTTTTCGGAAATGATATAAATGAGATCTTAATAAGCAGATCTGAATTTATGGAAAAATTAGGTCTTCGTAATGTTTTTGGATCTAAGATACAAAGATACATCAAAAGAAGACATCAAAAGACCGATAATCGATTTGCCTGGGACGATAAAAGAGAAAAGCTATTTCTATTTAATCTTAGCCCTGACGACAAGATAATGGGTCTGCAGGTTAGAAATATGCAATCGATAAAGGGAAGTTCAAAGTACCTTACCTATAAATTGAGCGGCATATATGAAAAGCTACTTAAAGTAACCGACGAGGAAACTTTAAATAGAGCCAGAGAGGTTGATCCGATATCCCATGTTTTTAACATAGGAACTCTAGATTTTACTTCCCCGATTACCGTATTTGAAGGACCGATGGATTCTTGGTTTTGGAAAAATTCAGTTGGACTTTGTTCAATCGAGAATAAATTTCCTTTCGATGTAGAGGGACTAAGATACTGGTACGACTGGGATAAAGCAGGTATAGAGAAAAGCATGGATCTATTAAGCAAAGGATTCATAGTTTTCAATTGGGGAAAATTTTTGGAAGAGAACAGCATAACAAAGAATAAAAAATGGGATCTAAATGATTTAGTGGTTCATTTAAGATCAACCGGTAAAAAAATAAAAAGATTGGATGGATATTTCACAGATGATATTCTGGATCTAAGATATTTTATTAATGAGTGAGGAGGAAATAAATAAGAAGATAGAGGATTGGGAATCCGCCATAAACGGCGAATTGGTTGTCAAATTAAAATATCCGATCAAGATAGTTGAACCTGATATTTTAAATGTTAATACCGATTTTTATGAGCCTTCTATAGATCCACCAAAAGAGAAAGATAGAAAATCATCTATTCAATCATTTAAGGTGGTAGATATTTCGAAAAGAAAAAACAAAAACAAAAAACTATTCTAATGTCAACTTCAGATAAAACAGATTTTAATAAAATATTCGAGACAGAAAGATCCGAATGGAGAGAGAAAGTACAGGTTCTAGCATTGGAGATGAAGGACATAAGAACCCTAGCCAAAGCTCAGGTGGATTTATTTAGTCAGAGACAGGTACTCCTAGAATATAGCTATAAGCTGGCATCGATAGTTTCTAAACTGAACTCTAAGTACAGAACAGAGAAATCAAGAAAGCTCAAAGAATATTCAGAAAGAAGCGACATTCGATACGGAGCTAACGAGAAGACAGTTTTAATCGAGGGAGACATCAGCGAAATAACGGAAAAAATAGAATTGGTAGAGGGACACAGAAAGTTCATCGATCAAACAGTTCAGACCCTAGATCACATGCTTTATGGGATAAAATCAAGAATATCACTGGAAGAGTATCTAAGAGGATCTACTGTAAAATAAGATAGAATTATGTTAAAATTTCAGGTTTCAGAGGATCAGCAATGGATGATATTAGTAGAAGCTCTTGATGAGGTGGAGAAAAAGCAGATAGACATTTCTCTAACTCAGAAAGTTCACAACTTTTACTTCCATCCTCTGGTAAAGAAGAAGATATGGGACGGGAGTATATGTTTCATAGAGAAAAAAGGGGGAATGTGGAAAATCCCGATAGGTCTCTGGAGAGAAGTTCTGGAGATAGGTGAAAAGTATCAGATAGAAATAACAATAAAGGGGCTGGAGAATTTAATAATCAACAGCATATCACTGGAAGATTTTACCGAATGGGTAAATGAATTCTTTAAGGATGGTATACTTGGTGATCCCAATAAGAAACCCAGAGATTACCAAATAGAAACTGCATGGAAGATTATAAGATATAGATATTCTGTTTCCGAGGTGGCCACATCCTCCGGGAAGACTCTAATATCGTTTATGATTTTTGCTTACCTTAAATCAAAGGGTATGATTAGAAAGTTTCTGATGATCGTACCTAACACCAACTTAGTTTTCCAAGGTAGTGATGATTTTGTTGATTATGGACTCGATAGTCTTGGTGTAAAAATACAGCAAATAGGAGGGGGTAGCAAATTAAGAGAGGGATGTGATATTATTATGGGTACATTTCAATCCCTTGTAAAACAAGGACCCGAATTCTTTGAAGGTATCGATTGTGTCTTTGTTGATGAAGCACACCACACAAACAGTATGTCAATCAAAAAGATTGTAGCAAATTGTATGAGCTCCAAATGGAGATTTGGATTAACAGGAACACTAACCAAAAAAGGAACTGCTGATTATCTTACTGTACAACAATTTCTAGGTCCTCTCGTTGTTGAAATTCCGCCAAGCTTTCTATTCGACAACAACTATGCTACTCCCGTTTCTATTCGTGTTATCGTCATGGACTGGCTAGAACCTGAATACAAAGATAAACTAGCTGAGTTAAAGATAAATTCCAATAACATAGAAGGAAATGAGATCTACAATATAGAGAGAAAACTTGTTGTTGAAAGTAAGAAGAGACTGAACTATATTGTTGATTTTATAGGAAGAGGATCTAAAAATTCATTGGTTCTTTTCCAGTCCGTTAAAGATGAATATGGCAAACAAATATGGAACCATCTGAGGGAGAAGAATAGCGATAAGGAGGTTTTCTATGTTGACGGAGATACTAGCGAAAATCTGAGAGAAGAATACAAATCTAGGATGTCATCAGGAGAGAATAAAGTTCTTGTAGCCACATACGGTACATTTTCTACCGGTATCTCGATTAACAACATCCACAACATATTTCTCGTTGAATCTTACAAGAGTGAGGTCCTGATCAAACAAAGTTTGGGAAGGGGTATGAGAAAAATGGAAGGGAAGGATAAGGTAAATGTTATAGACTTTGTCGACGATTTTTCCACTGGGAAATATCAGAATTATCTTCTAAAGCACAGTAGGGAGAGGATAGAGATCTATAAGAAGGAATTATTTGAATACAAGATTTTTAATGTGAAACTCTAATTTAACTAGGGATATATACATAAAAAGTTTTTTATGATGAGAATTAAGAAATTCGATTCTTTTGTATCCGAGAGTTTAAATGAGGATTCTTCACACTATGAAGGAAAAAATAAGTTTAGCAAATGGCTAAGAGGGGTGAGCGATAGAATTAAATCAGAAACCGATGACACTAATTTCTATTCAAGATACTCAGATCCCCGACAAGATCCATACATTACCGCTAAAAGAGCAACTGCAGTAATCCCTGCTGCTTTTAGACTTATTGCTGGTGCAGGGGCTGCCGTAGCAGACTTCTTTTCTAAAGGAGATAACAAGGACTCAGTTTCCAAATATTCAAAAGAGGATCTTAGTAGTAAGAAGAAGGAAATCATAGATAAGTGGGAATCCGAGCATATTAAATCCGATACCACCGAGGCGGATGCTGAGAAGTTTTATAAATCTGGAGTTTTGAAGGGGAAGAAGTTTTTTGGACCCGACTATGACCCAATTAAGCCCAAAAATAGGGACGAAGAAATTTACACTGATTATATTAATGGTGTAATGGAAAGATATTACAAAAAAACTTCCAAGTATGCCAGATAAACTGATGGGTTTTGTAAAATTTTCCAGGATTTTCGAAGGCGGAGCTGCTATAAAAACATCCAGGAGTATTAGGGAAGACGAGTTCCCGAAAACACTGAATAGTATAAAATCAATTCTTTTTCCTATCCTCGGTATTGATCCAACTAAGGAAGGATCTCAATATCTAGTTATCGGAAGTATAGGTAAAAAGAAAAATCCAGAGGATACATCAGGTGATCTTGATATAGGGTACGATAGTAGCTGGTTTTCAAGAGAACATGGGGTTACACCTAAAGAATCTTCCTCTGAAATCTATAAATTAATATCCAGTGAGCTTCCTGAAAAATTAGGATTCGATCCCGAGATAAACTATATGAAAGGACTCAATATCGTTAGCTTAGGCTGGCCGATCGAAGGTGATTTCAATAAAGGAATAGTTCAGCTCGATCTTATACCGGTTTCCAGCATGGACTGGGCTAAGTTCATATACTACTCTCCAAACTATAAAATAGCGGAAAGCAAATATAAATCCGCTCATAGAAATTGGTTGTTAGCTGCTATCCTAGCATCACGAAGAATGATACTTAAGGTTGATCCAAGTGGACAAATATTGGACTATGATTCACCTGTGCTAATGTTAAGTGATGGACTATTCTGGCACACAAAATCATATGCTGGAAAGATTAAGGATAGACTAAAGAATCCAAAAAAGATAGAAGGGAGCGAGAGATTCGTAACTAGAGATCCCCAGGAATTCATAGACTTTACTCTTGGTCCTGGTTATAATCCAGAGGAGGTTAAAACATTTGAACAGGTTTTTTCTATTATCACAGATCCTGAATTTGAATTGCACGGAAATCTAGGAGAGATCAAGGATAAATTTGTAGAATATCTAAAAAGGACCGGTTTAGAAATCCCATCCGAAATAAATACAATTTAATAGGTATAATATAAATCACTAAAAAGTAATAAGGTATGTCAGGAATAAGTCATCTATACGACATTTATAATAAGAAGGGAAAGGATTTTGTTGAGAAACTCTTTAATTCTTATGTGACCGTAAATGAAAAAATGGACGGGTCTGCATTGGTGTTCGAAAGAGACGTAGAGACTGGTAAATTTATATTTTACAAGAGAGATCAAAGAAACCCTATCACCATGGTGGATAGGACTCTAATGAAATATTACGAAAAACCAATATTATACATCGAGTCATTACCTGCCCATGTCATCAAAGAAATCCCTAGAGGATGGAGATTTGGACTTGAATATTTTTCAAATTCAAATCCAGTAGAAATAGCCTATGATAGGGTTCCTAAAAATAACCTAATACTTTCATACGTAAAGCCTAAGGGAGAATCGGATTCTGAGCAGATAACAGACAAAGAAAAACTTGATTCGTGGGCAGATTTGATAGGTGTAGAAAGACCTACTATAATTTTTCAGGGGGTTCTATCTAATGAACAAAAGGATAGAATATTAGATTTTCTTAGAACTCCTTTTGGTGATCTTGTAAATGAATATAAGACTAAGAGCTTCGTTAGATTTATTCTTAGTGTTCTTAATCCAGAGATAGAAAAAAGTGCTTTAAACGACGATTTAGATAAGCCTATAGAAGGCATAGTATTTAGATTCAGTCAGAATCCTGATAGTGGAGGAGAGGTATTTCTTTCAAAGATGGTAGACCCGGTCTTTACTGAAATGGCTAAAGCTAAGGCAGGAAAGAGATCTGAACAGAAACCTAGCGATTTTCTAGGGATAACCATCATGGATGTTATGAATTTCATCCTGGATCAGGGAGTTGAGAATTTTAGAGTATCTGGAGATAACGAGGACGAGAGATACATTTCTTTCATCTCTGATGTGTTTTCTAAATTCCTTGAAGAATATGGATATAAATATAAGGGATCTGATTTTGAAGAGCCAGAATATCTGAAAAAAGACGAATTTAGACTAAATAGAGACATGATCAGAGATCCTAGAGTTATCAAATGGATCGAGGAAGATGACTCGTACGAGTCTTTATTTAAACTTATACTAAATTCATTTAGAAAGATTAAAAAGAGAGCTGGTGGTGTAATAACACCAGGTATGATAGATCAATTTAACATGCTTGTATCTGATATAGAGGAGGCTGTTAAGAAGAAAAAATCTGCGAAAACAAACGAATCGGAGATACCTTCTTTCTTAGATTTTAAAAGAAAGAATATATCTTCCGAGAAAATAGATTATCTAACTCTGGAAGGTGAGGAAGCGGATGAGAATTTCGAGGATCATTTCTACTCTTATAATGATTTCATAACTGCTCTTGAGACTATAGATTCACAGGATAAACCTAAGGTTGGTACTAAGCCAATAGATGACGAATCAGTAAAGACAGAACCAACCAATAAGAAAGGTGAATTACAAAAAGTAAATCTCATAGTTGGTAGATTTCAACCTTTCCACAATGGACATATGAAGATGGTAGATGTTCTGATGGATAAAAACGGGTTACCTTCGATAGTAGCAGTAGTTCATCCTGGACACAATAAATCCGGTAATTCTCCCTTTGCTTCAGATCTAGTTTCTAAATACATGGAAAATCTTGTTAAAGAATCTCCTCAGAAGATACAGGGATATTTCGTTGTTAATAGAGGATTGCTCGGTCCTATTTGTAGCAAAGCAAAAGAATTAGGGTATCTTCCAGTATCAGTTGGAAGCGGTGAAGATAAGTCAGAGGATTACAGAAAGCAATTTGACTTTTTGAAAAAGCTTGGAGGCGATTTCCCGGAATCTATCGAATTGGTAGAAACCCCTAGGAAAAATAGTGGAACTGAGATAAGAAAATATCTAGATAGCGAGGATTTCCTTTCTTTTAAGAAATCCGTCCCTCCTTCAATTTCATCTTTTTATCAACAGATGGTTTCATCTAAAAAAGGAAGAGGAGTTAATGAGAGCATCGAGATGACCAATAATTTGGAAGAGAAAAATAAATAAACAATAATGAATAGATTTATAAAAAAATTCAGCGACTTTTCACCTGTGAACGAGAGCGATGGGTTTGGAACATCTCCTTTTTTAATGAAGAAGGAATCCGATATCTGCCACTACTTTTTTAATATAGATAAAGAAAATGGGGAAACGAACGGATATCATTTGATAGTAGGTAAATACTCAGATCGTGAAGTTATAGAAGGTCCTAAAAACTCCTACTGTGTCTTAAGTATAAATGAAATGTCTTCCGAAATAATAGAGGATATAGCAGCAGATAAAGAGGATATTCCAAAAATGAATTCACAGAAGTTCAAGATGGAATCAGGAGAGCTATCCAGATTAATGAAATACGTTTATAAGTGTGTGAATGATTATCTTCAGATAAATCCGAAGACCATTAGAATCTACGACGAGATCCAAGATAATCTTGTTTATGACGGTAAGGGAACTTATATGGAGCAAATGAAATCCATTTCTCTTTCGGAACTTGGATCTAACTGGGCAGTTCAGGAGGGATCTTCTAAAATGACCATAATTATTAGCAGATAAGAAACTTTTCGGAATAAATAGGTATAATTACAAACTTAAAAAATAAAAAAAATGGAAAAATTCGAACAGATTAAGGCTCTAATCGAGCAAACTCAAGGAGACGTTGAAAAATTTGAAGCTAAAGGAAATGCTACAGCTGGAACTAGAGTTAGAAAGGCTATGCAAGAATTAAAGAATTTAGCTCAAGAATTAAGAGTTGAAATCCAAGAGGCAAAAAATAAAGCTTAATCACTAAAAATTTAAGAAATGAGCTATTGGGTAGTTAAAACTAAATTCGAATCTGGAGAGGTAAAAAAGAATGGTGATCCGGTTTATAAAAAAGCAGAATTTCTAGTTGCGGGTGACTCCGTCATCGAAGTAGAAAAGAAAGTTGCAGAGTATATGGACGGTACCATCGGAGGCTACGAATCTTTCCAGGTTACAAAAACCAAAATCGAAGCCGTTATATACGACAAAGACAAATATGAAGAACAACTCCTCTAAATCCGCTGAAACCAGTTTCTATGCTCCACCACAATCTCCAATTGCCATACAGCCCGGTGATTCCGGATTCAAAACTGTAGGTAAAGGGTACAATAGATTTATTTGGACATTTGCAGACTGGCAGAAGGGGAAGAAGAAGATTATAAATCCCGATACCAATTGGGATCTGGCTTCAAAACCAATTACCCAGAGAGAATGGGATAAAAAACAAAAGGACCTATATTTAAAGTAGGTCCTTTTTTTTGATATATAGACTAAAATCTAATTGTAGTGGTCAAAATTCTATCCTTTAATGAATATCTATTTGAAAGTTCTGCACAGAAAGATCAATCGGTAATTGATAGCTTCCAAGCAGCAATCAAATCACAGCAGGCTGAGGAATTACCAAGAGGTAGCAACAAAGGACCTGAAGTTGAGGTTTTACAAAAAGGTGTAGGTGTAAATCCAGGTGCTCCCTGGTGTGCAGCTTTTGTTCATGGGATTTTATCTAAAACTTCATTTTCTCCGGAGATAAAGAGTAAAATTCCTAAGGATGCAGCTGTTAAGAACCACTGGGAAAATTCTAAAGCAAAGAAAGTAAATTATAAACCCGGTATGAGCATGGATTCAATTTTACCAGGAATGGTTTTTTGCTATCTTAGCAAGGATAAAAAAACTGGGGGATATCCTGGACACGGCCACACCGGAATAATCCTATCGGTGGATAAAGAAAAGAAAGAATGGACTGGTATAGAGGGAAACGCAAATCCTTTAGATGGAAGCAGAGAGGGGTACGGAACTTTTATAGTAACCAGAAAACTTGATGATCCTAGCATATCTCAGGATAGTAAGGATCACCCAGCTAAGCTTCTTGGCTTCATAGACTATTTTTCTCCATACCGAGCTAATCCAGAATTTACTGATTCTTTAACGGGAACATTAAATGGTTTAGCTAGTGAGCTTTTACCAAAAACAAACAAAGAGATATCCTATCTTAAATCTAATCCTGAGGTTCTAAAGGATTATGAGAAAAACTATAATGACAGAAATAAATATAAGTAAAAATGCCAGCAAGAAGTACAGCACAGCAAAGATTAATGGGTCAGGCCTACGCTATAAAGATAGGTGCAATGGAGCCTGAAGATTTAAATCCAAGATATAGATCAGAGATTTTAAATCTGGCTAAAAGAATGACCAGGGAGGAGCTTAAAAAATACGCTGAAACTAGACAAAAAGGACTTCCCCACTATGTTGATGAGTCAGAAATGAACACATCATTGGAGCCTATCCCATCTGATACCATGCCCAAATTTAATCCACATGGTCCAGGAAAAATAGTTCCATTCCTAGATCCCGATGCTAAACAAAAGAAGAAGGGAAGAGGTAACCTACAAAACCTTAAGGATTATAGAGATTGGATCAATCAGAAATAATTCATGTCTAGATTTCCATCAAATCCAAAGATAGGTCAGGCCTTCCTGCCAAATCAGACTAATTTATATGTTTGGAGTGGATATCAATGGGTTCCCGGAACTGGAGTTTATGGATCTTTCTATGATATTCTGGATCAAAGCGCCCCTGCTAATACTGCAACCCCGATGATTCTTAGATCCACCGATATTTCATATGGAGTTTCAGTTAAGACAGACGATAGCGGGAATTTAACAAGAATATCACCAGAACATCCAGGAAGATATAACTTCCAATTTTCTGCCCAGCTAGATAGGGTAGCAGGTTCCGGAATAGCGACTGTTGATATATGGTTTAGAAAAAACGGAGTAGACATACCATGGTCGAATGGTAAGGTTACACTTTCAGGTAATGCAAATGCTTCTAAAATAATTACCTCCTGGAATTTTTTTACTACGACTGAATATGATTCGGATTACATTCAATTAGTGTGGAGAACAACCGACACCAATATCCAAATAATTTCCGATCCTCCAAGTTCTTCACAGCCAGATCCAGCAGCTTATCCCGGAGTCCCCTCACTGATATTAACCGTAAATCAGATTGGTTTCTGAGAATATATAAGACATGAAGCACGTTGTAAACTTTGAGGAATACGATCCAGCTGACGAGTATAAATTAGATTCTCGTAGATCTATTAACTTGGATAGAATAAGAAAATCCAGAGAATATAAGAGGATCATAGATCTAGGATTTGAAGAGGAAACATCTCATCAGCAGGAACTAAATAACACTATGAAGTTTATTAGAACCGAGAACAAGCAGAAAGAGAAAGGACATGGAGATGTTTTTTATACAATACATCCGACCGGAACAGTTAGAAGATATAACCCTATAAGATCTAAAGAGACACCAGAGGGAAGTGGAAACGATATTAAGAAATTTATCGAACCATTTAAGAACATAGCAGATTACAAAAAAGGTTTGAACTATCTCTGGCAGTATCTTAAGAGAAAAGAAGATAGAGGAGATTATAGATAATAGATATGTGTGATTGCGGAGGATATAGCGTTACTGCACCATTAAATTCCGGAAGAGGAAAGAAAGAGGCTAGCCAGATAGACAATAAGTGGATCTTAGATAGTCTAAATAGAAAACTTTTGGTTCAAGGTCCTATCTACGATATATATAATGATATTATAGGTTACATAACAAAAAATGAGGAAGGTAACATAGTTAGAATCTTCTCCCATAATATCAAACAAATATTAGACTAAATTTATGTTTTATCCAACAGGAGATACCACTAAAGGAAGATGCTTGGTTTGCATGGAAGATGAGAAACCGGAAATTTCAGAAGCTTTAAATGAGTGCAACGAGTCTTGCGTGACCGAGTGCATGGGAAAATGGCTAGAAGGGAAAAACTACTGTGTTGAAAAATGGCAGCTTAAAGAATACCTAAAAGAAATGGGATGCAACGAGGAGAAGATCATGGAAGATATGGGCGCTGCTCCAGCTCCTACCGCTGCCTCTGCTCCAGCTCCAGGTCTTGCAACTTTAGGTAATGTCCCAGGAATGGGAAATCCAACACCTCCTTCTAACGACGGAACCAATGCTGGTTTTTATGATCCAAGCAAAACCGGAAGTGGTGATAAATTTACCACCTTAACTGCAGGAACAGCAGCTGCCCGCAAGAAGGGTAAAAAAGGTAAGAACCTTATTTCTTATATGGATTTTATAAAGAATAGAAAAAAGTAAATCTGGGTGTCATTTTGACAATCTAATTTATAAAAAATAAGGAGAAAGAAGACATTTAGTCTTCTTTTTTTGTGTGGAATTGTTTTTGTACTATGATGAATAAAAAAATAAAAAAAAATCATGAACACAAAAGAATTTAGAAGCATGTTCCCAACAATTTTATCATCTACATTAAACGATTCCATTTTAGATAGCATCGTATCTCTAAAATCAGGAATATCTAAGAATTCATACAAAACGGATGTAATAGACGGAACTCTTAAAATAGAATTCCCTCTACCGGGTTTATCCAAGGAAGACATCTCGGTATCTTTTGAAAACGGTAAGCTTATTCTTGAGATCAAAAAATCGGGAAATTGGTCATTGGAAGGTAAGAGCACCTATTTGGTATCTGAATCATTCGATCCTGAAGGAGCTTCAGCTGAAATGAAGAATGGGGTGCTAGAGGTAAGAATCCCAGAAAAAAGCAAGATTGGATCAAAAAAGATATCAATCCTCTAATTTGTTAAAATCCCGAAATTTATTGGTTTTACTGTGATATATAAATGACAATTTTAAAACTAAAATAAATAATTATCATGGCAAGACCAGTATTAAATTTCGCAGATTTCTTGATCGAGTCTGCAAGAATGATTAACGAGGGTTATAGCTTTAGTCAGGCTAAGGAGATTCTATCCCAATATATTAAGAAAGCATCAAGTGCTAGAGGAACAGAGAGCACCAGCATTAAAACTATCACCCCAGAACAGATAGCTCTAATTGAGAAAATGGCTGGAAGCGTTTCTGAAGAAGCTGTTAAAGCATTGGGTGATGCTCTTGGAAATATGCTAAACGTTTCTTTGGAGAATAAGAAAATGGAGCTTCTAACAGAGGACACTGAGATTTCTATCAATAGATTGTCAGTTACTAACGTAGTAGCAGGTCAAGTATTTTGTGATGAATTACCTTCAACCTCAGTTAAAGTTGGAACTATTGCAGATAATAAAATAGCTTTAGAGACGCTTCTTACTGGAATAAATCTATTTAATGCTGAAGCTAGAAAAGATCAAAAATATTGGACACAGAAAAAGGAAGGTGCTGAATTAAAATGGAATGTCGATAAGAAAGCTGGAGAACCCCTTAATTCTTATGGGGACAACCAAATATTCATAACCAATTCTGACAGTAAGGTTGAGTGGAAAAAGAACACTTTCGCTAATAATGTTACTCCATTGACCGGAGATATCGATTCAGGGGCCAGCCCAAGTACAGAGGGTTTAAAAGTAAACCTAGTTTTATATGGTATTAGAGGTGTTGAATCAGGAAAGGGCGGAAGTGTATCAGTAAGTGAAATTGTACCGGTAACAATTAAGAAAGGCGGAGGTACAACAGAAAAATCTGTTGATATCCAGGATAATGGAACATTATTCCAAAAAGCTAAATCTGAATTACTAGAGGATGGTAAAAGAAACATCTTCAATGCAATTCAATCAAACTTTACCTCTGTTACCGCAGTAGAAGTAATAGGTGGTGCTTCTAAAGAAGGTGATGAGGCTTTCAACAAGAAACTTTGTTTAGATAGAGCTAATTCAGTAGCTGAATTCCTTAAAACGCTTATCCCTGGTGCTTCTATTACAGCTTCTAAAGAAACTAATATACAACCAGCAGAAAGTACTGAGGATCTAAAAACTTGGAGAAAGGTTACTTTAAAAATAACTGGTACTTTAAGTGCAGTTGAGCCAGCTAGCGAAGTTATCAACTACGTTGCTCAAAGCAAAAAGGTATCTGCTGATAAGTATAACTTATATCAGATTACCCTTAGCTTCTAT